>Ga0082212_10000463_pt1 | contig 58891 bp, 48 predicted proteins | sample TergutNt197P3_FD_71548 | JGI IMG/M metagenome (GOLD analysis project Ga0082212, IMG submission 71548) | Neocapritermes taracua P3 segment gut microbial communities from Petit-Saut dam, French Guiana - Nt197 P3 | ecosystem: Host-associated > Arthropoda: Insects > Digestive system > Gut ... | reverse complement strand
GGCCCCGAATGTTGTCAACGGGCCCGGGGGGCCGCTCGCCCTCCATATCATATCACGCCCTCCATATCACGCCATCCCAACAGGGTAATCCCCTATTCCGGCATCTGTATTTTACAGGACACTAGTTTCTAATTTATCGTCAGTCGATCTCGCGCAGCGCGAGGAGGGCGAAGGCGGTGGCGCGGAGCTTGGCGTCGTCGGTCTCGGCGTTCCAGTAGCCGCCGCCGGAAGGGTCTTTGCGCTGGGCGTTGATGAGCGCCAGCCCGAAGTCGTTGCGCCAGTCGAGCGCCTCCGTCCCGCGTATCCACACGCCTTTTTCGCTGCTGTTGATGAGCCGCGCGAAGAACCAAAAGGTCTCCGTGTTCTGCGTGTTCAGCGGGTAGTCCGCCGCGACGGCGGCAAGCCATTTTTTGACCCGCTGGTTACGGGGGGCCGGGACTTCGCATAGACGGCCTACCGCTTCGCGCCAAAGCCATTGGCTGTAGAACGGGGCATCGGCGGCGAACGGCTCTCCGACGCTCATAATATCTCCAATATGCGTCTCGAAGGGCGAATCCGAGAGCGCGTGGAGTATCGCCAGCAGTCGCCACAGGTAGGCGTCGAAGGGTGCGTTTGCCGCGACGGGGAGGCTGTCGAGCCACACGATGGCGCGGTCGCGCGCGACCGCGTCGATGGCATCGTCCATGCCGTTGAGCGCGAGCCACACGATGGGGGTCAGCACGGCGTTGGCGTTGGTGCTGCCCCATGAGCCGTCGGGGTTCTGCCGTGCGGTGAGCCAGTCGGCGGCAAGGCGTTTCGCGTTGTCCGCCTCGTTGCGGACGGAGGTGTCGAGCGACGTGCCGGGCTGGCGCACGGCGGTGACGGCGATTTCCGCGCCGTGGCAGAAAAGCGACACCCCGAGCAGGTTTATGATGGACAGCAAGCGTTTCATAGTCTATCCTGTTACCCTTTTGAACGTTTCCCATGATAGTACGGTTCACGTGGGAAGTAAAGGCTGAAAGGCTGTAAGGGGTTCAGGCGGTATGAGCGAAAACCAAAGACCGGGGCGCGGGCTGAGCCTGCTGTCCGGCGGGCTGGACAGTCAGCTGGCGGTGTGCGTCCTGCGCGAACAGGGGCTGTATGTCGAGGGCGTCGTGTTCGCCAGCCCGTTCTTCAAGATTGACGCGGCGAGGCGGGCGGCGGAGCATCTCGGCCTGCCGCTCCATGTCGTGCCGTTCACGCGGGACATCCTGGAACTGGTGGAGTCGCCGCGCCATGGTTTCGGGGGGGCGATGAACCCGTGCATCGACTGCCATGCGCGGATGATCCGGCGCGCGGGGGAGATGATGGCGGAGAAGGGCTTTGATTTCGTCGCGACCGGGGAGGTGCTGAACCAGCGGCCCATGTCGCAGACGCGCAAGTCGCTGGCGCAGGTGGCGGCGGACGCGGGGCTGGGCGGCCGCCTGCTGCGCCCGCTCTGCGCGCGCCACCTCGAGCCGACCCTCCCGGAGACTGAGGGGATCGTTGACCGCGAGCGCCTGCTCGACCTGCACGGGCGTTCGCGCAAACCGCAGATGGAGCTGGCCAAACGGTTCGGGTTGCTGGAGTACCCGTCCCCCGCCGGGGGGTGCCTCTTGACGGAGAAAGGGTTCTGCCGGAAACTGGCGGACCTGAAGGCGCACGAGGGTTTCGGGGATGAGCGGCTCGCGTGGCTGCTGCTCTACGGCCGCCACTTCCGCCTGCCGGGCGGGGCGAAATGCATCGTCGGGCGCGACGCGCGCGACAACGCGAAGCTTAAGGAGATGCGGCGCGACGGCGACGTGCTGCTGCACACGGTGAACGTGCCGGGGCCGACGGCCCTGCTGCTGGGCGGCGCGGGCGACGGCGACATCGCGCACGCCGCATCCATCTGCGCGACCTACGGCGACCGCGACGGGCGGCCGGACGCCGTCGTCCGCATCCATGCCTCGGGCGCGGCCACCGAGGCCAGCGCCCCTGCGCTGCCGAGGGAGCAGCTGGAGACCCTATGACACCGGCGGCTTCGTGGCCAGGAAGAGGTAGAGCAGCACGGCAATCACAATGACCAGCAGGGTGATGATGAATATCCAGACCCTGTTGCTGTTGGATTTCTTCGCGAAGGCCTCCGGGGGCGCTTGCGTGGACGGCTGGCTCGGGATGACGATCGTCGTGCGGGAGATGCTCTGCGTGTCGCCCGTGCGCGTCTGAGGCACGTCGTCACCGTCAATCGTCAGCGAGACGTCGCCGATGAGGATGATGTCGTTCTTGAAGATGCCCGAGACCTTGACCGTCTCGCCGTTGACCTTCGTCCCGTTCGTCGAGCCGAGGTCACGCAGCTCGAAGCCCGTCTTCGTCTTCTCGATTTCGCAATGCGTCCCGGAGACCGACCCGTCCTGAATCATCCAGTCGTTCCCTTCGCGACGCCCAATCCTAGTCACGGGCTTTTCCAGCGTGAACCGCTGACCGCCCATAGCTCCCGACATTATTGTGAGATAAGCCATTCTACAACACCTCAATTGCGATTTGAATGGGATATATCGTAGTCATATCTTGCGGAACTGTCAATGCGATTTCTGTGGAAATCCCAATATTAAATGAACCACCCCGGAAAGGGCGCGGCGCGTCACGCAGCGCCGATCCTTTGGGAAATGGGCAGGACGGCCTGACGACAAGACGACGGGATGACCAGGCGGCAGGATGACGGGACGGCAGGATGGCGGTCGTTTCGTCATCGGGCCGTCAGGGCTGGCCGTCTCGTTGCCCTGTCGTCCCGCCGCCTGAATCACGGGTTCATTTTGCTTGCAATTCACGCTCTTTCCTGTTGACCGGAAAGTTAGTTTCTGCTAACATTTGCGGGCATGAACACCACCATTAGCGCGCAGGACTGTTTGGAGATCATCGCCCGCTTGACCGAGCGGGAGGGTCATGCGCATGTCAGCGACATCGCGAGGCAGCTGGGGGTCAAGAAGCCGTCGGTCACGGCGACGCTGAAGTCGCTCGCGGACAAGGGCCTTGTCCAGTACGTCTCTTACCGGCCGGTGGAGCTGACGCGCAAGGGTTTGCAGGTGGCCTCGAAGGTCATCGGGAAGCATCAGACGCTCCAGCGGTTCCTGACGCAGTGCCTGGATCTGCCCGCGGAACATGCGGATTCGCTCGCGTGCAAATTTGAGCATGAGCTCGATGACGTGGCTTATGAGCGCCTCTGCCTGTTCCTTAACGTCAAGACGATGGATAAGCTGAAGAAGGGCGAGCAGGCGGTTGTCGTGGGCTTGGCGCCGATGCTGAACCGCCGCCGCTTTGCCTCTTGCGGCCTGACCAAGGGGGCGGCGGTGCGGCTCTTGAAGATCGCGCCGCTCGGCGACCCGCGCAGCTTCATGGTCAACAGCACGGAAATCTCGCTCCGGACGGCGGAGGCGCGGCTGATCAGCGTCCAGGTCACCGGCTCAGATGAGGAGACCCAATGATTAAGCTTGCGATTCTCGGGCAGCCCAACTGCGGCAAGACGACGCTGTTCAACGCATTGACGGGCGCGCACCAGCATGTGGGCAATTATTCGGGGGTGACGGTGGAGCGGCACGTCGGCACGTTCGCGTTGCCGGACGGGGCCCGCGTCACGGCGACGGATCTGCCGGGGACGTACAGCCTGTGCGCCAACTCGGAGGACGAGGCGGTCGTGCAGCGCACGCTGCTGAACGAGCGTTTCGACCTGCTGGTGAACGTGATTGACTCGTCCCAGCTGGGCAGGAACCTCTACCTCTCGGTTCAGCTGATGAGCGTGGGCTTCCCTGTGCTGCTGGTGCTGAACATGACGGACGAGGCGGCGGCGAAGGGCATCCACATTGACGCGAAGCGCCTTTGCGCGATGACGGGGTGCCCGGTCGTCAAGACGGTGGGGCGCACAGGCAAGGGGCTCGACAATCTGAAGCGGGTCATCGCCGAGGCGCTGAAGTCGCCCTCGCGCACGCGCATCCCGGACTGGGCGCATCAGGGCGACGAGCATTTGCGCAGCGCCGTGATGACGCTCTGCGCGGAAATCAGGGGCAAGCCTCCTGCGTTCGCCGCCAAGCCGAGCGCGGAGTGGGTCGCGGTGAAGCTGCTTGAAAAGGACGCGCTCGTGTCAGGCGCCTATCTCGGCAAGGACGGCCGCCTCAAGCAGATGGCCCAGGAGCAAGTCGAGCGGCTGGAATCGGCCGAGGGGGAGCAGTCGGAGGTCGTGGTCGCGGACTTCCGCTACGGCGTCATCAACGCGCTGGTCAGCGAATGCCAAAGCCAGAAGGCGCCGCTCCGGCAGGACGTGACGCTCGCCATTGACCGCGCCGCGACGCACCGGGTCTGGGGGCTGCCGATCTTCTTCCTGCTGATGTGCGGCATGTTCTGGTTCACGTTCGCCGCCAGCCGGCCGGTGATGGCCGCGCTGGAGCACGGGTTTGGGGTCGCCCGGGCTTTCCTGGAATCGTGCTGGCCAGCGGCGGCGGTGCCGTGGCTGCGCTCGCTGGCGATTGACGGCGTCATGAGCGGCGTCTGCGGCGTGCTGGCCTTCCTGCCGAACATCCTGACGCTGTACCTGTGCCTCGCGCTCATCGAGGGCACGGGCTACATGGCGCGCGCGGCGTTCCTCATGGACCGCGCGATGCGGACTGTGGGGCTGCACGGCAAAAGCTTCATCGCGCTGCTGACAGGCTTCGGGTGCAGCGTGCCGGCCATCATGGCGACGCGCACGCTGGAGTCCCGGCGCGACCGCATGATCACGCTGTTCATCGTGCCGCTGATGAGCTGCAGCGCGCGGCTGCCCGTCTATATGCTGATTATCGCCGCGTTCTTCCCGTCGGCGTGGCAGGCGGCGCTGGCGGGGTTGTCGGTCTATCTCATCGGCGTGGCGGCGGGATTCGCCATCGCCGCGATCATGAACAAGACGCTCTTCAGGGGCGAGGCCTCCGACTTTATCCTCGAGATGCCGCCGTACCGCCTCCCGACGTTCCGCAGCATCATGATCCACATGTGGGAGCGCGCGCGCCTCTTCCTGCAAAAGGCCGGCACGATCATCCTCGCCATCTCCGTCGTCTTCTGGTTCGCCACGACGTACCCGAAGACGGGCGACCTGCGCGACACCATCAGCGGGCGCATCGGGTGCTTCCTCGAGCCCGCCATGAGGCAGGTCGGCTTCGACTGGCAGATCAGCACCGCGCTCGTCGGCGCGATGGCCGCGAAGGAGGCGCTCGTCTCGCAGCTGGCCATCGTGACCTCCGCCGAGAGCCAGGGCGCAAGCCTGCGGGACGTGCTGGCGGCGCGCTACACGCCCCTGCAAGGCTACGTGCTGATGCTCTTCTGCCTCATCGCCACACCCTGCGTCGCAACCTTCGCCGTGGTGAGGCGCGAGACCGGCTCATGGCTTTGGGCCTTCGCCCAGCAGGTCTCCCTCACCCTGCTGGCCTACGCCGTGTGCCTCATCGTCTATCGCGCGGGCCTGCTGCTCGGGGGCTAGTGTCCTGTAAAATACAGATGACGGGATAGAGGATTACCCTGTTTGGATAAGCGTGACATGGAGGGCGAGGCAGGGGACCCCATCGGCGCGGTGTGCGGCCAATGGGGCAGGAAGCCGCAATGTGTCTAACGGCTCGCGAGGACGCTCGCCCTCCATGTGCCTAGCGGCTCGCGAGGACGCTCGCCTTCCATGTGCCGGGAGCGCAGGGCTTCCGCCCTGCATCGTGAAATCTATATTTTACAGGACACTAGACTGGAGTTCTATGGTGTTTTGAAATGACATAGACGCACTTCTTTTTTCAGTCTGGGATGAAGAGGACTTGGCCGACGCGGAGGGCGGAGGCGTCTTTGATGTTGTTGGCCTTCATGATGCTGTCGATGCTTTTGCCGTAGCCCCTTGCAATTTCGGAGAGCGTCTGGCCTTTCTCGACCTTGTGCTCGTAGCCGGTGCGCGATTGCCCTGATTGCGCGGGGCGCGTGTTGGCGGCGTTGGCGCGGACGGCGATCTTCTCGATGCGCGCGGCGAGGTCGGTGGTGATCTCTTTCTTGAGCGTCTCGCGGTCGGCGCGGAGCAGCTGGATGTCGCGCTGGAGGGCGGTGATCTCGCTCTGCGTGCGCCCGCCGGAGGAGAGTTGCGCCTCCATGCGGTTCAGGCGCGCGTCTTGCTCTTGCTGGTTGCGGCGGATTTCGGCCATCTGTTCCGCGAGCTGGCGGAACTCCATGCTCATCTGCTGCGTCGTGGTGGCGACGCGCGCGACGGCGGGGTCGGGCTTGGGGGTGGAGTCGAACATCGTCCCCTCGAGCCATGAGGGCGTTGTGCATCCCGTCATCAGCGCGGCCATCCCGGCGGTGCAGCCGCCAAGTATCCATGCTTTCATCTTATCATTCCTCTCTCATGTAGTGTTATGCCGAAGGCAGAAAGTAAAAGAACAGCCACATCACGACCCCGATCCCGACGGCGGTCAGGAACACGTTCCGGCGGTGCTCCGCGAGGTCGTCCGCAGAGGTGCGGCGCAGCTGGCGCATGCCGCCGGCGGAGATGTAGTGGAACAGTTTTGCGCTCCCGCGCGCAAAGGGCGACAGGCGCGCGCGCTTGCGGAAGAACGTGCGCGCCCCGGCCGCGTCCTCGCGTGTCTCCAGCCGGAACATCCGGCGCACGCGGGCGCCGCCGCCGACGAACACGCTGGGGGTCGAGTCTTTCAGCACGCGCTTTCCTTTTTTCGGTGACATCCCGCTCCTTCTCCCTGCGCCTGGTTAGGGGATGACCAGCGTCTGCCCTGCGCGGACGCGCCAGTTGGGGTCGATCTGCGCCTTGTTGGCGTCGCGGATTTTCTTCCAGTGCGTGGAGTCGCCGTAATACTTTTCCGCGATGCCGTAGAGGGTCTCGCCGGGCTGCACGACGTGCGTCCTGCGCTGCTCGGCGGCGGGCTTGGGGGTCTCTTTCGCCTTGTCCATTTTCTCGGCGCCGCGGAGCAGCGCGGTGATGGTGGCGGGCGGTGTCTCCTTCGGCATCTCCTTTTCGGCGGCAGGTGACGGCGGGGGCGGAAGGTCTTGCGTTTGCGCGGCCGCGGCGTTGCCGGTGACTTTCTGCTGGGCGGTTTTCAGCACGTCTTCCGCCGTGGCGTTGCGCTTGGGGAGATCGGCGGCGGCGGCGCGGCTGCCTTCGGCCGCGAGCGCGGCGGCCTCGTCGCGCAGGGCCTTGAGGGCGTTCGCGTCGGGACGCTCAATGGGCTTGGTGGCGGCATCGGATTTTTTCGGGAGCGTGACAGGGGGCTTGCCGGCGGTGTCCGTCACGCGCATACGGTCGAGAAGTTCGCGCAGGCGCGCGGTCTCGTTGGTGGCGGCGATGCGCTCTTTGTTGGCGCGCTCGGTGGCTTCGGCGAGGGAGGTCTTCTCGCCTTGGAGCTGCACGATGAGGCGGTTGAGGCGGTCGTTCTCTTTCAGCAGGTGCGCCTGCGTGAGGCCCTCCACGGTGTCGCCCACCTTGCGCAGGATCTGCGGCGCGAGGAACTGTTCGCACAGGCGGATACGGTCTTGCGCCATCGACGCCTTGTCCGACTCCGGCCGCAGGATGATGTATTGCTGATAGTGGTACAGCGCGGCGATGTAGTTCTCCTCGTAGTCCTGCAAGAGCGTGGCCAGTTGCATGTGGACCGAGTAGGCGCGCGGCTCTTCGATGAGCAGCGTGCGGTACAGCGCGATCGCGCCTTTCACGTCGCCGCCGCGCTCCGCGTCAAGCGCTTTGCGATAGAGCGCGGAGTTGCGCTCCTTGCCTTCCGCGACCGCCACGCTGGATTTCCCGCAACCCGCGCAGGCGAGGAAAAACGCGCCAGCCAAAAAAGTCAACATGAATCGAATCATAACGAAACCTTAAAAATGCGGCACCCCTTCATTTTTCGATTGGTTTATGCGCCCGTCTCGCATATCATGTCTCTTGTTCGCTTTCAGGAATCAGCGTCGCGTCTCCGGATCAAACGCTGGCCAACCGAAAAATGAACATCTATTGTACTTGGATGACGGGAAAATGACCACAGAAAACGATAAAAATATTTGGCAGGCCGCACGGACGTGCCTCGGCGCGTCCGGCAGCCTCAGCGTCATCATGCCCGCCTACGGCCTCGAAACGGTCATCGGCCGCAACATCGAGACCGTGTGCGGACTGCTGCGCGGCAATATCCCGTTCGAGGTGCTGCCCGTGGACGACGGGAGCGCGGACCACACCGCCGACGCCATCCGCACCGCCGCCGCGCGCGACCCCGAGCATGTCCGCCCCGTCTATGTCAAGGTCAACGCGGGCAAGGGCAACGCCCTGCGGCGCGGGTTCGAGGCCTCGCGCGGGACGCACATCTTGCTGCTCGACGGCGACCTCGACCTCTCGCCCACGCGTGTCACGACCTTCTTCGACATCATGCTGGGCAAGCGCGCCGCCATCGTCGTCGGCTCCAAGCGCCACCCCGACTCCGTCATCGACTACCCCTGGACGCGCCGCCTCGCAAGCAGCGTGTACTACACGATGGTGCGCCTGCTCGTCGGCCTCCCGATCACCGACACGCAGACGGGCATGAAACTCTTTTCGCGCGATGCCCTCCAGTGGTCGTTCGACCGTATGCTCGTCAAGGCCTTCGCGTTCGACCTCGAGGTGCTGTCCATCGCCCACGCCAAAGGCTTCACCGTCGCCGAGGCCCCCATCGAGATGCACTTCGGCAACAAGGTCGGCAGCCTCACATGGACGAACGTCAAGCAGGTGATGATCGACACGCTCGCCATCTTCTACCGCCTCCGCGTCCTGCGCTACTACGAGAGCGTCGAGGTCGCGCCCGCGCCCGCCGCGCCAATCACCGTCTCCGTGGTCATCGCCTGCCCAGCCCCCAGCGCGTACCTCACCGAATGCCTCAACGCCCTCGCCGCCCAGACCTACCCGCACTTCGAGGTGCTCGTTCTCCCGGATGGGGAGGGAGAGAATATCCAATATCCAACACGGAATAATCAATGTCCAAGTGAAATGCGCTACGGGGCAATGGCCGGTAGGGCGACGGCGGAGACGGGAGCAAGCGTAGAGACGGATGATTATCCGTCTCCGAAGGTCTTGCAGAATATCCAATATCCAACAAGGAATAATCAATGTCCAAGTGAAATGCGCCATGAGGCAATGACCGGTAGGGCGACGGCGGGAAAGGGAGCAAGCGTAGAGACGGATGATTATCCGTCTCCGAAGGTCTTGCAGAATAATCAATGCCCAAGTGAAATGCGCTCCTTGGATATTGGATATTCCGTGTTGGATATTGGACATTCATCCCCCTTCCCCCTCTCCATCATCCCCACGGGCAAGACGCGCCCGGCCGAGAAGCGCAACATCGGCATCCGCGCCGCGAAAGGCGAGGTCGTCGCGTTCCTCGACGACGACGCGTACCCCGTCCCCAACTGGCTCGAGCACGCCGTCAAATACTTTGCGCTCGACGACGTGGGCGGCGTGGGCGGCCCCGGCGTGACCCCGCCGAACGACCCCTTCCTCGCGCAGGCCGGCGGCCGCGTCTACGCCAACCGCCTCGTCTCCGGCAACTACCGCTACCGCTACACCGGCGACCGCGTCCGCCCCAACATCGACGACTACCCCAGCTGCAACCTCTTCATCCGCACCAGCCTCCTCAACGCCATCGGCGGCTACCGCACCGACTTCTGGCCCGGCGAGGACACCATCCTCTGCGCCGACGTCGTGCTGCGCCACAAGAAGCGCATCGTCTACGACCCGTGGGCGATTGTCTATCACCACCGCCGACCGCTCTTCCTGCCGCACCTGCGGCAGATCGGCCGTTACGCGCTCCACCGCGGCCACTTCGCGAAACGCTTCCCCGACACTTCCCTCCGCCTGAGTTACCTCATCCCCACGCTCTTCGTGCTGGGGGTGGTGATCGGCGCACCGCTCGCGCTCCTGCACCCGTGGATCCGCTACGCCTACCTCGGCGCGTTGTCGTGCTACGCGCTCATCACGTTCATCGCGTCATTCACCCTCTCGCTCCCGATGTGGATTGTCACATGGCTCGGCGTGATGGCCACGCACACCGTGTACGGCATCCGCTTCCTGCTCGGCCTCCTCTCCCGCCGTATGCCCTGCGAAGTCGCCGCCTTCGACCACCCGATGGAAAAGAGGTCGAAATGAGAATAACGAAAAAACTCTTTGTGAGGCTGGTGTGCGGAATTGTCGCGTGCGCCTGCCTCGCCGTGTTCGGCGCGGCGCAGATCATCGCCTCCTGCTCGAAGGGGCGCACCTATTCCGATTCCGCCTTCATCCCGCACAACGATGTGGGGCTGGTGCTGGGCTGTTCGCGCACGCTGCCCGACGGGCGGGGCAACCTGTTTTTCGCCCACCGCATCGCCGCCGCCGCGCGGCTCTTCGAGGCCGGGAAAATCAACGCCATCATCGTCAGCGGCGACAACCATGCTGCCAACTACGACGAGCCCACGGACATGAAGGACGCGCTCATCTCCGCTGGCGTCCCAGCCGAGCGAATTTACTGCGACTACGCTGGGTTCCGCACGCTCGACTCGGTCGTGCGGGTCAAAGCCATCTTCGGGCAGCACCGCATCACCATCATCTCCCAGCGGTTCCACAACCAGCGGGCCATCTGCATCGCCCGCCACAACGGTATCGATGCCATCGGCTTCAACGCGCAAGAGGTCAGCGCACCCTACAGCACCAAGACTAAGCTGCGCGAGCTCTTCGCCCGCGTCAAGACCGTCCTCGACATCCTCTTCGGCGTCCGCCCCAAATTCCTCGGCCCCCCTGTTGAAATCAAGTTGCCCCTTGACGAGGGCGTCGCCCCCGCAAGCTAGCGTATTCGGTAACGGCAAAAAGTTCGCAAACAAAAACTTCCCGTGTCCACCCAACATGCCGCTTGCTAAAGCGTCGTCGGTGCGCTATACTCTCTTATCAATCTTTGCGTATTAGGCGTGCGAAGATTAACCCTCGGATGGTATTTCCGAATTGTCAGGTTAAGGACGTGTCATGAGAAAACTGAAAGTCGGTATGATTGGCGGCGGCGGCGGATTCTTCGGTAAGGTCCACCACCGCGCGATTTCCTTGGACGCGACGCGCGAGGTCGTCGCGGGCGCACTGCATCAGGACCCCGCGCTGTGCGAGAAGTTCGCGGACGAGTGGGGCGTGGTCGGCTACCCCGATTACAAGGCGATGATCGCGGACTGGAAGGCGGGCAACCTGGATCTGGACTACGTGACGATCGTCACGCCCAACTTCCTCCACGCCGAGCAGGCCATGGCATGCCTCGCGGCGGGCCTGCCCGTGATGTGCGAGAAGCCGATGTGTTACACGCTGAAAGAGGCGACCGACCTGAAGGCCCTCGCGAAACGCAAGAAGAATGCGCCGTTCGCGCTGTCGCACACCTACACCGGGCACCAGATGATGATGCTCGCGCGCGAGCTCATCAAGCAGGGCAAGATCGGCGACGTGCGCAAGGTCGAGACCTACTACAATCAGGGGTGGCTCGCGACGCTGCTGGAGAAGGAGGGCAACCAGCAGGCCTCGTGGCGCACGAACCCGAAGATGTCCGGCATCTCCGGCTGCGGTGGCGACATCGGCACGCACGCGCTCATCAACGCGCTCTGGACGACTGGCCTCGGGCTGAAGAAAGTCTCCGCCAAACTGACCGCCCTGCCCGGCCGCAAGCTGGACGACGATTTCAACGTCTTCGGCGAGCTCTCCAACGGCGCCACGCTCGTGCTGACCTCCACGCAGATCGCCATCGGCCACAAGAACGACAACGGCTTCCGCATCTACGGCAGCAAGGGGTCGATCGAGTGGGCGCAGGAGCAGGCCGAGGAGCTGCACTTCCTCGACGGCGCGACGCGCGTGACCTACTTCCAGAACAGCTTCACGGCGGAGACGCCCGACATCGTGAAATCCTACGGGCGCATCCCGTCCGGCCACCACGAGGACTTCCTCGAGGCCCTCGGGAACCTCCACACGTCGCTCGAGCGCAAGATCCGCGCGCTCAAGGGCGAGAAGGGCGTCGCGCAGGCCTATGACCACCCCGGCATCGACGAGGGCGTGCTGGGCATGAAGTTCCTCGGGGCCGCCGTGACCAGCTCCAAGAAGAAGGGCGCGTGGGTGACGCTCTAACCCAAACCCATGGCGAGGACAAAAATAAAACCGGGCAGACTTCCGTCTGCCCGGTTTTATTTTTGGGTGAAAGGCGCTTATTCCTTATCCAGCCCTTTGTCTTTCAGGTAGTCGAGCACTTTGCCCACCGACGTCAGCTTCTCTGCGTCCTCGTCCGGGATTTCCGACCCGAACTCTTCTTCGAACGCCATGATCAGCTCAACGGTATCCAATGAGTCCGCGCCCAGGTCATCGATGAACGATGCCTCCGGGGTGACTTGCTCTGCGTTGACGCCCAATTGATCAACAATGATTTCCTTGACCCGATCTTCGAGTTTGCCTGACATGTCTCTCTCCTTGCGTTTTCCTGTTCTCGGCTGCGACACCCGCCGCGCCTGTTTACACCTTTACATGACCATCCCGCCGTTCACGCTCAATACCTGGCCCGTCACGTAGCTCGCCTCTTCCGAAGCGAGGAACGCGACCGCCTTGGCGATATCCTCCGGCTCGCCGAAGCGGGCCAGCGGGATGTTCGCCAGCATCTGCTCACGTATCTCCTGCGACAGCGCATCCGTCATCTTCGACGAAATGAACCCCGGCGCGATCGCGTTGACCCTCACGCCCCTGCCCGCCAGCTCTTTGGCGGTGGACTTGGTCAGCGCGATCACCCCTGCCTTGGAGGCCGCGTAGTTGCACTGCCCGGCGTTGCCGATCAGGCCGATCACCGAGGCGATGTTCACGATCGCGCCGCCGCGCTGTTTCATCATGTGCTTGGCGACCGCGCGCGTGAAGAGGAACGTCCCCTTCAGGTTGACGCGCAGCACGTCGTCCCAAGCCTCATCCGTCATACGCACCAGCAGCGTGTCCTTCGTGATGCCGGCGTTGTTGACCATGACGTCAACCCTGCCGAACGCCTTCACCGCTTCCGCGACGCACGCGGCGACGGACTCGCCGTCCCCCACGTCCACCGCCAGCGGCAGCGCCTGACGACCCGCCGAACGGATCGCCTCCGCGGTCTCCGCAAGCCACTCGGCCTGCAAATCACAAATCACCACGTCCGCGCCGTCACACGCCAGCCGCTCCGCGATGGCCCGGCCGATGCCGCGCGCGGCTCCTGTGACGATAGCGACTTTTCCTTCAAATGGTTTCATAAATTCTCCTTTACCTCATAAGGGCAAAACACCCACCCAGCGTTGCGCCAAAAAGAACAGTTAGAACAAGACCAATCAAAAACAGAATAATCGCCGCAGGAATGGCCGCTATTGTCCACTTGATGATTAAGACAACCATCGACCAGAACGGTATCTTAATATCCGTGATGACAACCTCTGTTTTCTCGTGCTCCATCCCTGTCCTCTTCTCTAACGCAATCCTGTTAATCCGTAAAATCCTGTTAATCCTGTCAAAAAAGCAAACCCGTCAAATGCTCCATCCCTATCCTCTTCTCTAATGCAATCCTGTGAATCCGTAAAATCCTGTTAATCCTGTCAAATCAAAAAAACAAACCAGTCAAAAATCAAAAAACAATCCCCTCCAGCGTCGGCACATCCGACACGTTGAGCGTCGCGACATTCTTATCGATGCGCTTAATCAATCCGGACAGCACCTTGCCGGGGCCGAACTCCACGAACGTCGCCCCGCCCGCCGCGACCGCGCCCTTGATGCAGTCCGCCCAGCGCACCGACTCCGTGACCTGCCGCAGCATGGCCGCCTTCATCTCCACGGGGTCACTGCTGTGCGGCGCGCCCGTCACGTTCGACAGCACGGGAATCTGCGGCGGCTTGAAATCGATGCCCTCCAGCACATCCGCCAGCTTCGCGCGGGCCGACGCCATCAGCGGCGAATGGAACGCGCCCGCCACGTTCAGCACGATCGCACGCAAGCCCATCTCGCCCGCGGCCTGCGCGGCGGCGGCGACCCCCTCCTTGCGCCCCGACAGCACAATCTGCGCGTCCGAGTTGATGTTGGCCACCGTGATGCCGCACGTCCCGCAAAGCTCCGCAATCTGCTCCGGCGTCGCGCCCATGACGCTGACCATGCCGCTGGGCTGCTCCTCGCAGGCCTGCTGCATGAACCGCCCCCGCGCCTCCAAGACGCGCAAGGCGTCATCGAAATCCAAGACCCCCGCGACGTGCAGGGCCGTCCACTCGCCCAGGCTCAGCCCCCCCGCCATGGCGAAAGATACGGACGGGAAACGCTTCTGAAACGCGCGGAACGCCGCCACGCTGACGGTGAAAATCGCGGGCTGGCAGATGTCCGACTTCGTGAGTTCCTCCGCAGGGCCCTCGAAGCAGAGCGTGGCAATGTCGAAGCCCAGGACGGCATTGGCGCGGCCGAACAACGCCGCGACCTCGGGATCCGCCGCCAAATCCTTGCCCATACCCGGGGCCTGCGCCCCCTGCCCTGCGAACACACAAACGTTATCAATCATTCAACTGGTCTCTCTGTTACTCAACGCTCTCGGCCCTTTCCGGGGAAAAGAAACGGTCATTAGTTTGGCAGAACTTGCCGAAAAGGTCAACCCTGAAATAATGCCGAGAGCGACGGGGGACATTTGAATGCTACCCATCCAAATGGTGGAGCGGAGGAGATTCGAACTCCCGACCCCCACGTTGCGAACGTGATGCTCTACCAACTGAGCTACCGCCCCGTGCGTCAAAAGAAAAATCAATTTACCAAAACCCGTGCCATAAAAGCAAGCAGTAAATCCATTTTTTTTCATGCGCCCTCATCCCGCCAGCTCGCGGCGGCGGAGGATGTGCGTGCCGAGGAGGGCGAAGAGGGCCGGGGTGAGCAGGACATTCCAGAGCAGGGCGGCGCGGAGGGCCTTGGCATCGACGCGCTCGCCGCGGATGACGGATTCGAGCGGGGCGTTCTGCGTGGCGTGCTGCGTGAGCGTGGTGACACCACGTGAGACCCAGATGCCGGGGCGGTTCGACCACTCTTGCTCGTCCTCATGCGAGGTGCCCTCCACAACGGATTGCCCGACGATCGTCAGCACCAGCAGGACGGTGGCAGTGAACATCGCGACGGGCATCGAAAAACCCGTGCTGAGCGTGAGCCCGAACGCGGCCAGCAGGGCCAGCACGCTCCACTGGATCAGCGCGGAACGGGCGAGGTTCGCCTCGAACGTCCCCCCAGCGGTCAGCAGCGCCACGTCTTGGCGGAAGCGCAGCATGAGCGCGGAGGATTCCTGCGGGTCGCCCGTGTGGCGGAAGCTCAGGGTGAACGCGTCAGCCGCGCCGAAGGCCTCGGCGGCGATTTCGAACTCAATCTCGTTGAGGGAGAAATCATCGAGGGGGACCTCGACGGCACGGTCGCCGGAGGAGAGGCGGCAGAAGCCCTGCACCGCCGTGCGCGTGCTGAACTCGGTGTCGAAGCGGATACGCACGGTGATGGCCTCGCCTGTCCGCAGTGGACGCGCGAGGGTGAAGCGCCAGTGCTTTTCCTCGCCGGGGTTGATGAGGTCGTAGCGCTCCTGCGCATTCTGCGCGAGGGCGCGCAGGATGGCGCGCTCGCTCATGCCCTCGGGAAGATTGTCACGCGCCTTCAGCAGGGCGTACGTCTCGCGGACCTCTTGGGCGACACTCGGGAGGATTGGGCGCGCAACCGTCCGGCTGGTAAGCGCGATTTGTTCGCCCCAGCCGTTCGCGCGCATCTGCCAGCGGAGCTGCGCGTACACGCCGCCATAGACGGCCGCCAGCAGGAAGGCGTTCAGCAGCAGCAGGGCGAGCCATTTGCCGAGCCAGAACTCGGCGGCGCGCACGGGCTTGACCGCCGAGAGCTGAATCCGCAGGCTGTCAATCTCCGCCGCGAACAAGGCGCACGCCGCCCAGAGCGTGGAGAGGCAGAGGATGCCGAAGGAGAAGCCCACGGTGTACATCAGCAGGATGCGGCAGGACCCCTCGGCCGTGCCGTCACTCTTGATGACACTGGGCAGCAGCAGCACGCACACGGCCAGCAGCGCGAAGAGCGCGACGACGGCCTTCGTCCGCAGCGAGGCGCGTATCGCGAGCAGGGTGATGCCGAGCACCCTACGCATACTTTTTAACTCACACAAAGGCACGGAGGACACAAAGGTTTTTTGAATGCGTGGCATAATCCTGTCAATCCTGTTAATCCTGTCAAAAATAATTCTCGTGACCTTTGTGCCTTTGCGTGAGAGCGTCCCCTCATGGTTTCAGGAACGGGGCGACCTCGAACGCCTTCTGCGGCGCGTCGCGGTTGACGACATTGAGGAAGTACGCCTCGAGGCTCATCTCGGGGTAGTCCTGTTGGACGGGATGCCCGGCGTGTTTCTCGATGATGGCGCGGACGGATGCCGCATCGCCCTCCGAGAGGCCTTGGACGGAGAAGCGGATGACGTCGGGGGTGCGCAGGAGGTCGCGTATCGGGCCGTGTGCGCGGAGGACGCCCTTGTCCATGATGGCGACGCGGGCGCACACGTCCTCCACGTCCGCAAGCAGGTGGGAGGTCATCAGCACGGTCACGCCCGCCTGCGAGAGCAGGTGGATGAGGTCCTTGACCTCGCGGCAGCCGATGGGGTCCAGACCGGATGTCGGCTCGTCGAGGATGAGCAGATCGGGCGCGTTCACGAGGGCCTGCGCCAGCCCCACGCGGCGGGCCATGCCTTTCGAGAACCGCCCGACGGCGCGGTCCGCGGCGTGCGTCAGGCCGACCATCTCCAGCAGCTCGCCCGTACGCCGCACCGCGCCTTGGCGCGGCATCCCGAAAAGCGCGGCGTAATACATCAGCGTCTCACGCGGGGTCAGGAACGCATGCAGGTGAGAGACTTCGGGCAGGTACCCGATACGCGCCTTGACCATCACGTCCTGCGGGGCCTTGCCGAACACGCGGACGTTCCCCGACGACGGGTGTAGCAGGCCGAGCAGCATTTTGAGGGTCGTGCTTTTCCCCGAGCCGTTCGGGCCGAGCAGGCCGAAGACCTCGCCGCGCTCCACGCAGAGGCCGAGATCCTTCACGGCTTCGACGACCGGCCTGCGCCAGAAGTCGCGGAATGTCTTGCAGAGGGACTGCGTTTCAATCAGTGGCGGGTTCATCATGAACAATATCCTTTTTGACAGGATTATGATGCCTCGAAAAACGGGCAATCCTGTAAATCCTGTCTAATCCGAAACCAATGTGCGGCAATGTCATAACGCCTCATCTTTGACAGGATATGATGCTTCGAAAAACGGGCAATCCTGTAAATCCTACTCATCCTGTAAATCCTGTCTAATCCGAAACCAATGTGCGGCAATGTCATAACTTCTCATCCGTTTACCCAAGGTCCCGCAGCCGGAACGCGAGACACCCGGCCGTGAGGAACAGCGCGCAGCAGCTCAGCGCGTACACGGCCGCTTCCGCGACGTATGGCCACGCGATGCGCCCGCCGTGCGCCAGCGCGTCGCACATCCAGAAATGCTGTATGTCCGGCACCAGCCCCGCGAGCAGGCCGCGCCAGGACGCGAGGCCCGCGCCCGCGGCGAACGAGTCGCCCGCCAACCCGAGGACAAGCGCCAAGACGCAGACGGCCAGCACGGGCCCGGTCGGCAGGCGCGTGGCCAGCGCCGTCGCCAACGCCGCGAAGAGCATGAGCGCGAAGAGAACCAGCAGGGCCGCCGGCAGGATGCGCCAGTCGAGGTCCGGCAGATACGCCGCCGTATCCGGGCGCATCATGCGCAGGTTGCCGAAACGGCTGTAGAACCCGCACAGGCCCGCGACGCACAGCTGCGAGACCGCAACACCGACGAACGCGCTCACCCCGAAGCGCCGCCGTTTAAAGTAGTGGCGGAGCGCCGCCAGCAGCATCGCCGCGCCCACGCCGCAGATGCCGAGCGTCAGCGTCACGGTGTCCATCTGATGCCCCGGCGATTCGCAACAAGCGCAGGTCACGCCGGGGTCCTCGTGCGCGCACTCGTCCGGCATGACGAAATGGTAGGATCCGCGCTCCGCCAGCAGGGTCGCCGCGCAGATGCCGAGCCAGAAGATGAGCAGCACCCCGCAGATGCCCAGCCACTTCGAGACGACGAACGTCACGCGCGAGACGGGTTTGCCGATGATTGCCGCCGCCGTCCCGCGCGTGATTTCTGCGGCCACCGCGCTCCCGGCCGTCGTCACCGCCAATACGAGGCCGAACACCAACATGCACGACAGCCCGCTGTCACGCGCCAACCGGCCGTCCTCGCTGAAGCGGTGGAACTGGAACACCGGCACCAGCAGCGTGGACAACACCCCCGCCGCGAGGATGAGGAATGCGATCGGCTGCTGCACCGACTCCAAGACGGTTGCCTTCGCGATGGCGATAATCTGTTGTATGGTCCGCTTCATTGTCCTTCTGATCCGAAATCACGAAATTATTTAGTTTATCCGAAATCGGTTCATTTGAAAAGACCTGCGCCATCATCTTTTTTCGTTTTTGGAGGGGCTTGCCCCTAAGGGGCACGGCCGAAAACCTCGACCTGAACGTAGGCGTTGGAGGCATCGCGGATGTTGCCGTTGCTGTAGCACCGCACATAGCGCCCCTTTACTCCGTTCGCCGCGATTGGGCGCCCCTCGTGCGTCTCGATGTATTCGAAGTCTTTGCCGGCGCCCAGCTTCGCGCTGTTGTCGTGGTCGTTGTTGAAGAGGGTCGCGACCTCCTCCATGAAGTCCGGGTCGTCCGAGACCTGCACGATCACGTCAAAGTAAACCCGGATTCTCGGCGAGAACGAGTGCCACAAGCATACCGCATGAATCTCCCGCTGAGCGCCCAAATCGATCTGTATCCACTGGAGCCTGTCGTGCAGCACAAGGCGCACGTTCTCGTCCGCCGCCTCTTCCTTGCGCCCGTCCGTGACGAACGCCAGATCACCCACCACGGGGCTAAGGTCGCTGGAAGTCACCTTGCAGCCTTTGGAGAGCAGTCGGCCGCACCCCTCCGGGGCAAAAATCTGCGGGTAGGGCTTGCCGTCGCGTGACGGCTCCAGGTTCGGCACCTCCTTGATTTCCCCTGGGCTGCCCGGCCACCGCGCCGGTTGCGGCAAATCAATTTTAATCGGAACGAGCTCCCCCTTCGGTTCTGCAGGTGCGGCATTCACCGCCACTGTCCACGCTAACATCGCCATTATGACGCTCACGCCTGTCGCTTTCATCACTGATCTCCTTTGTCCCCCGTTTTCATCGCACAGAGTGCCACAGGGTAACACAAAGGCACACAGCGTTTTTTAGAAATTCCCTGTGACCCTCTGTGGCATCTCTGTGTTTCTCTGTGTAACATTTATTCGTCCGTTTTTTTCAACTGCTCCAGCACATACTCGCAGTTGATGAGCTTTTCGAGCAGATCCTGCGGAATGTAGAAATAGTGGTTGGAGGATTCGTAGCCGATGCGCGAGTCGGCCTCCACAAGGGGCAGTAACTGTTTCACAATCGCGATCTCGTCCGTCACGATGCGCCGCATGGCCACTTTGTCATTCGCGTTCCGCGCCACGACGAACGCCGCCTGATTCGCGCATGACGCGAAGTGCAGACCTTGCGCCTGGAATATGTCCAGCTCGCGTTGCGCTTCGCTCTTTGCGGCGTCGTTCATCCGCGCGATGGCCATGGCGTAGATCACGCACCCGACCTCAAAACCCTCGGCGACTTTCCGCATCTGCCTTATCCACACGTCCTCGGGATAGACCGCCCGCCACGCCGTCAGGTCGTCATACGGTATCCCGACCATCGTCGCCTTGTACCCTGTCGGGCGGAGGTAAAACGGGTTCGCGGGACCCACGTGCTGGGGGCCGTTGTACAGTGTCCCGATGTGGTACGGGTACTCGCGAAAGTTCGCCGAGAAAATCGCCCACGTCTCACACATCCGCCCTGCGGCCGTGCCTCCGTAACGCTCCCGCGCGAGCGCGTATAGCACCGCATGCGCGTGTGTGCCCTTCGTAAAACGCTGAAACACTTCTAGGTTAGGCGACGGGTAACAGCCCAGGCTCCAGCTCAGCATCAGGCCGTCCACGCCCGCCGTCGAGAGGTTCTGCGCATGCTCCGCCACGAGGTCCATCACCGGCAGGTACGGGAACGACCCGAGTTCCCACGTCGTGCCGGCCTGTATCTTCGCGATGCAGGTCATGCCCCGCGCCTTGGCCGCCGCCCAGTGCCTCACGGCGCGCGGGCCGGGGCCCACGGCGGACATCGAATATTCGCCGACCGCCGACTTCACGCCGCCGCGCTCAATCGGCAGCTGCCATTCGCTGACCGACATGAAGCAGCAGTCCGCCGGCAGTTTTTCGATGATGTCCACCGCATCGCCGTGACCGTGCCAGCCCCAGTCCCAGACGATCACCTTGGCATCCGGCGCGACGCATTTCACGCCGTCGCGGATGACCTGATTGACCTCCGCGATCATCTCCGCATAATCGCGATCCTTGCAGTGCTCGCACTGCGACTGCACGTTGTGCGCCGCGCAGCTTGTCGCGTTCTCCGACGCGGTGATGGTGAACACGCCGCCCAGCCCCGGCACCCGCGTGAACACGTCTGCGAGCGCGTCGCGCATCCAGCGCCGCACCTCGGGGTTGGACACGCACATGCGGAAGTTGCCCTCCGGCGTCCTCACGCCGCGCATCGCGGCCCGCGCGGGGGCGGCCTCGAAAAACGCGGCCGGCATCGCGCGCGGCTCGTTCACATAGAGGTAAACCTTGATGCCGTATTTCTCCGCGCGGGCGACCAACGCACGCAACCCGTCCATGCGCTTCTCACACCCCTCGCCGAACTCGGGGAACGCCGCGTCCTTCGCCAGCGTCCGCAACACGGTGTGGACCCACACGCCGTTCACGCCCTGCGCCGCCAAGCGCTGCAACAGCCCGTCGGGGTACGAGGACACCTCGGGGTCGGACAGCGGGTCGCCGTATTCCGCGAAGTACGAGAAGATGAGACGCAGCCCGAACTGCGATTCACCCGGCGCGGTGCGCGGCGCGGTCCCGTCCGCAGCTTGCAGCCTCGGGATGAACGCGAAGCGCGGCTCGCGCGTCGCGGCGGGCGGCGGGAGATCGGTTTTCCGCACAGGATACGCGGCCGCATCCTGATAGGCATCGTCCCATTTCAGCGGCTCGCACTTCGGCTTCATCGACCCCAGTTTATGGAACAGGAAATCATCCTCCAGCAGGTTGTAGCGCAACTGCTCTCGCGACTGCCCCAGCAGCGCCACGAGCTGGTCATAAGGCAACAGGTGCCAGTTGCGCCGCAGCACCGTGATGTAGCCGCGCGTCAGCCAGCCGGGGTCGATATCGCCCTGTTTCGGTAAGCCCATGGACAACGCCAGCGCCTCCATCTGCCGCGGCTCCGCGCCGACGACCTCAGCCAGCCGCGCCTGCGGCACGCACGCCCAGTTGCGGAACACGAAGCAATGCATACGGCTCGGGAACCATTCGGAGCCGAGCGCCTCCTTCTCCCCCTTCTCCCCCGGCAACTCCTGCGCCACGGCCACCATGCACGGCAGGAGCGCGATTGACAACAAACGCAATGATTTCATGTGCCATAGTATGCCACAGCGGATACGGCGTGTCAACGCCAGCGAAAGGAACGATTCGCCTAAAAAAAGATATACTGCCGACGGGTTTTCTGCTATGCTGTCTTTGGTTCTTGAAAAGGAGGTGTAGGATGTGGAGGAATCTCATTGAAGAGTGTCCATTGTGGTTCGTAAAAAACAGAGGAGCAAATCCATTTCAAATCTCAAATCTTAAACCCCTATGAAACGCTTGATTCTTTCACATGATTTAGGCACGGGCGGAAACAAGGCGTCGCTGTTTGATGCGGACGGTGTGCGGCTGGCGTCGGTGTTCGAGCCTTACGAGACGTTTTACCCCGGCGCGGGAATGCACGAGCAACGCCCGTCCGATTGGTGGGATGCCGTCGTCCGCAGCACGCGGCGCTTGCTGGAGTCCGCGCGTGCGCAAGGCGTCACGAAGCATGACATCGCTTCGCTTGCGGTCTCCGGGCATAGCCTCGGTTGCGTGCCGCTCGATGCGGACGGTAACCTGCTGCGCGAGGCGACGCCGATCTGGTCGGACAGCCGCGCCGTCAGCGAGGCGGCCGTCTATTTCCGCGAGGTCGATCCCGAGGCGTGGTACCTGCGCACGGGCAACGGGTTTCCGCCTGCGCACTACACGCTCTTCAAAATCCTCTGGCACAAAAACAACGAGCCGGACCTCTTCCGCCGCGTCGCAAAAATTCTCGGCACGAAGGATTACATCAACTACCGGCTCACCGGCGTCCAAGCAACCGACTACAGTTACGCCTCCGGTTGCGGCGGCTACAGCCTGACGGGCTGGTGTTACGACGACGATTTGATCCGCGCCGCCGGGCTTGCCCCGTCGCTGTTCCCGAAGATTGTCCCGTCAACGGAAATCCTCGGGGCGCTCACCCCGCAAGCCGCAGAGGCGCTCGGGCTGTCCCCGTCGCTCCTCGTCGCGGCGGGGGGCGTTGACAACTCCTGCATGGCGCTCGGCGCGGGGTGCTTCTCGGCGGGACGCTCGTATGCGTCGCTCGGCTCGTCGTCGTGGGTGGCCGTCACCGACGCGAAGCCGCTGCTCGACACGCGCACGAAGCCTTACGTCTTCACGCACGTCGTCCCCGACATGTTCGCGTCCGCGCTCGCCATCTTCTCCAGCGGCACGACGTTCCGCTGGCTGCGCGATCAGGTGTGCCGCGACCTCATCGTGCGGGCGGCGGCGGAAAACCGCAACGCCTACGAACTGATGATCGACGAGGCGGCGGGCTCGCCGCCCGGCGCGAGGGGGCTGCTGCACAACCCCAGCCTCGGCGGCGGCTCGTCGCTCGACCCCAGCCCGTCGATTCGCGGCGCGTTCCTCGGGCTCGACCTGACGCACACCCGCGCCGACATGACCCGCGCCGTGATGGAAGGGATCGCCCTGAACCTGCGCCTCGTGCTGGACGCGTTCCGCTCGCTCTCCGACATCCGCGCCGAGATGATTGTTGTCGGCGGCGGCGCGATCAGCAGTGTCTGGCGGCAGATTTACGCCGATGCCCTGCGGGTCGCGGTCAAGACAACGAACATCGGCCAGGACGCCGCCGCGCTGGGCGCCGCCGCGCTCGCCGCCGTCGGGACCGGGCAGTGGAGCGGCTTCGAGCAAATCGGCTCCGTGCTGAAAACCGGCGACACCCGGACCCCAAGCGAAGCGGATGCCGAGACCTACGACAAACTCTTGGAACGTTTCCGTGACGACATCCTATTCTTAGCATCCCGAAGCGGAGGTCTTTACCCGGCAAACAAGCGTGACGAATTTTAGGTTTAGGGAAGGGAATTTACGTGTCAACCTACAATCTGCAATCTGCAACCTGCAACCTACAACCTACAATCTGCAACCTGCAATCTGCAACCTGCAACCTGCAATCTACAATCTACAACCTACAATCTACAACCTACAATCTGCAATCTAAAATCTGCAATCTAAAATCTAAAATCTAAAATTCCCATGAACCTCCTCCTCCACACCTGCTGTGCCCCGTGCGCGACCCACTGCGTTTCAACGTTGCGGGAGCGCGACCATGCGGTGACGCTGTTTTTCTCGAACGCGAACATCGCCCCGGCGGAGGAATACGCGCGGCGGCTGGATGCCGTGCGGACGCTGGCCGAGCGTTGGGACGTGCCGCTCATCGTTGACGAGACGCGCCACGACGACTGGCTCGCCGACGTCGCCGCCGGGTTCGAGACCGCGCCGGAGCGGGGCGAGCGTTGCGCGCGGTGTTTCCGCTACAGCCTCTCGCGCACGCACCGCGCGATGACGGCGCAAGGCTTCGACGCATTCGCCACGTCCCTCACCGTCAGCCCGCACAAGCCCACGCCGCTCATCTTCGGGATTGGGCAAGCCATCGGCGGCGCACAATTCCTGGCAATGGATTTCAAGAAAGGCGACGGCTTCCGCCACAGCGTCCGCCTCGCCTCCGAACTCGGCCTTTACCGCCAACGCTACTGCGGGTGCGCGTTCAGCGCGAGAGGAACACAATAGCGCCGACACGCCACCTTGAAAAGAGTGCCCATCGTGAACGCTGGGGATTTGTTTTTGACAGGATGAACAGGATTTACAGGATTATTTTGAACCACAGATGACACAGATTGCGCAGATGTTTTTTAAATCTGTGAAATCCGCGTCATCTGCGGTTAACGAACGTTGTGACCTTTGTGCCTTTGTGTGAGAAAATATTCGCGCAGAGACGCAGAGAAATAATATCTCACACAAAGACACAAAGGTCGCAAAGGGAAGTAATAGGTAATAAGTAATAGGTTACTGGCAAACAGAAATCGCTATCACTTATCACCTATTACCTATTACCTATCACCTATCACCTTTTACCTTTTACATTTTACCTATCACCTATTACTTATCACCTATTACCTATCACTTCCCTCTGCGTCTCCGCGCCTTTGCGCGAGAAAAAAACATCCGCCCCGCTTTTTGCCCTTGCAATGCGGCTACGGAAAAGGTAACGTTTATTGCATCTTTCCGGGGCAGCGGGTGTTGCCTTCGGGGATACTGGTTCTTTGACCGTCACGGGGCGTTCCCGTGACACCTTGTCGCGAAGGTCACACTTCCTTCGCAAAATTTGTTTTGTACTTTTGTACGGAACATATTACGAGAAAACGCTCAAACTTGTTGATGACATTGTTATTTGCAAGAGTTTTTAAGACTCAAGTGTAAGTATGAGGTACGTCCTTTTTTTAGGCGTACTTCTGAAATACATGCAGTGTTTGGGTCTGGGCATTTGAGCGTGCCTCTTGTAATGCATTGTAGGAATCAGAGGTGCGTCTTTCCATGCCCTATCAGGAAAGCCGACCTTAGAAAATAAACGGGCTAACTGAGGACATGACAATGAACACACGTTCACAAATGACAAAGGTAGCGCATGGCGTCCTCGCCATGCTCACACTCATCGCCACAACCACCGCAACCAGCGCCGCGACCATCAGCGTCAGCGGCGGAGGCGACAACCTCCAGACGGCCATCATCCACGCCCGACCCGGCGACACCCTGCTTGTCGGGCCCGGCGTCTATGCCCCCATCAACTCCTACAACAAGGCCATCACCATCGAGAGCACGGACGGTGCGGAAGTCACCATCATCGACGGCGGCTATTACGGCGGAGGCACCTGCATTTATGATGGGTGGGGGGAGCGTTGCGCCACGCTGGGGGAGGTGTACGAAGGGAACGATTACCATTTCTACGCGGAGACCAACACCGTCCTCACAGGGTTCACGCTGATGAACGGGATTGTGGAGTATGGGTGGGATTGGCTGGAGGACAGCGGCGGCGGGGCGCGGGGCGGCACGCTGAACGACTGCATATTAATGGACAACATCGCGGAGTACGGCGGCGGGGCTTCCGGCAGCACGCTGAACAATTGCGTCTTGACGGGCAACTGGGCGGGGGAGAACCTGTACTGGGATGACTACTGGGGGGAGTGGATACGGTCGGGGGGTGCAGGGGGCGGTGCGTTTGGCGCCACGCTGAACAACTGCACGCTCTCGGGCAACACGGCGGAATATGGCGGTGGGGCGTGCGCAAGCACGCTGGCCAACTGTACGCTGACGGCTAACGCGGCGGGGTTTTGGTACAGGGACGATGGGTATGAGGCGTGGGAATGGGAATGGTGCTGGGGCTACGGCGGCGGGGCGGCTGAATGCACACTGGACAACTGCATCCTCTCGGGCAATATGGCGGCCGAGGGTGGCGGGGCGTGTGAATGCGGTCTGGCCAACTGCACGCTCGCGGGCAACGCGGCGGGGTATTGGGATATTGACCGCGGGACATGGGAAGGCGGCTACGGCGGCGGGGTGCGCGGTGGCACGCTGGTCAACTGCATCCTGACGAACAACACAGCGGCAGACGGCGGCGGGGCGGCGGGATGTGACCTGAACGGTTGTACCCTTGCGGGTAACTCGGCGACAGGCTGTTGGAATGGTGATTACTGGGAAGGCGGGAGCGGCGGCGGGGCGTATGACGGAACGCTGGTCAACTGCATCCTGACGAACAACACAGCGGCAGACGGCGGCGGGGCGGCGGGATGTGAACTGAACGGCTGCACCCTTGCGGATAACTCGGCTACAGGACATTGGAATGGTGATTACTGGGAAGGCGGCGAAGGCGGCGGGGCGTGTTACGGCACGCTGGACAACTGCATCCTGACGGGCAACACGGCGACATACGGCGGCGGGGCGGCGGGGTGTGAACTGGACGGTTGCACTCTGGTGGGTAACTCGGCGACAGGCTATTGGAATGATTACTGGGAAGAATGGGAAGGCGGCGAAGGCGGCGGGACGTACGAGTGTTCTTTGGTCAACTGCATGCTCTCGGGCAACTCGGCAGAGTGCGGCGGCGGGGCGAGTGAATGCAGCCTGTACAACTGCACGCTCTCGGGTAATTCGGCTGAGTGCGGCGGCGGGGCTTCCCAGAGTAGCCTGCACAACTGTACGCTGTCAGGTAATTCGGCGGACTGCGGCGGCGGCGTGTTGGACGGCTGGCTGGCCAACTGTATCGTGTGGGGGAACACCGCCACGGGCGGCATACACAGCAACCATTGCGGTAGCGCGTTCGATTTCTCCTGCACGGCGCCGCTACCGGTAGGGTACGGGAACATCGCGCAGGATCCGATGTTCGTGTCTCCGGCGGGCGGCGACTTCCGTCTGCAATCCGGCTCGCCGTGCATCGACGCGGGATGCACCTACTTCGTGGACGAGAGCGAGAGCGACCTTGACGGGAACCCGCGTTTCTCGGGAGGCGCGGTGGACATGGGCGCGTATGAGGCGCAGACCGGGCCTTTCACGCTGCAGCCCGTGGTCTATGTCGATGCGGCGCGCCCAGACAACAGCGGCGACGGCGCAAGTTGGGGGACGGCCAAGAAAACCCTGCAAGCGGCCGTCAACTGTGTCGCGGCAGGTGGCGAGGTCATCGTCACGAACGGGGTCTATGCGCCGTTCACGACGCGCTACGCGGGAATCATCACGATCCGCAGCGTCAACGGCGCGGCGCATACCGTCATCGACGGCGGCGGCGTACAGACTTGCGCGGTACTGTTTAATGGCAGCCTCACCGGGTTCACCTTGCGCAACGGGTACGGGTACTACGGCGGCGGAGCGCGTGACGGCACACTGAACAACTGTGTGCTGACGGGTAACTCGGCTACAGGTGGCAATCACAGGGACAGCAGCGGCGGCGGAGCAGCGTACAGCACGCTGAACAACTGCATCCTGACGGGTAACACGGCTGCCTGCGGCGGTGGGGCGGCAGAGTGCACGCTGAACAACTGCACGCTCGCGGGCAACGTTGCGGAAGGAGGCTGGGACGACACTTCTTGCGCAGGAGAATGGCGGGAAGGTGACGGCGGCGGGGCGCGTTACTGTACGCTGAACAACTGCATCGTCTGGGGGAACACCCTTTCCAACGGCGAGACAAATAATTATGCTGGGGGCAATTTCAACTATTCCTGCACATACCCGCTGCCCAATGGCACAGGAAACATCGACACGGATCCGCTTTTCGTGGACGCGGCGGACGGGGATTTCCATTTGCGGGAAGGGTCGCCGTGCATCGATTCGGGGAACAACGATTATCTGTCGTATGAAACTGAAGAGTATGATTCCATTATCGGTGATTGGGTATGGGCCACCATCACAACCGACTTTGACAGCAACCCGCGCATCCAAAACGGCACGGTGGACATGGGGGCGTATGAGTACATACCCGGCTCCGAGACGCAGACCACGCCTGTGCCTGTGCCGTATGCGTGGCTGGACACGCATTACGGCGTGAACGGCGGGGACTATGAGGCGCGGGCGAACAGCAGAGACCCGAACAATGGGTACTACGTCTGGGAATTGTACGTCATCGGTTTTGAGAATCCATCCGACCCGAACAACCGCTTCACGGTGCGGATTGAGATGGACGACAACAAGCCCGTCGTGACGTGGGACCCGCATCTCCGTGACGGGACGCGCGCGTACACGCTGCTCGCCAAACCCTCACTCGACGCGGCGGAATGGACACCCATCGACCCGAACGACATACCCGAAGGGATGTGCTTCTTCAAGGTGCGCGTGGGGATGCCGTAAGGGCGGTTCATGAACCGCCCAAATGAGAGGAATCGCCGGGAGCGCAAGGCTTCCGCCTTGCAATTGGGCATTAGGGGAAAGGGACTTAGGGGAGAAAACGCCTTCGTCCCCTAGGTCGCCTTTGTCCCCTCCCCCTGAATACTTAGGGGGTCAAGGTGTTTTGGCGAAGCAGGGCGGAAGCCCTGCGCTCCCGGCTTTTGATCCACCTTCATCGCCAAGTGCTTTTCGATGACGTCATCAATCGTCTTGTCGAGTTCGTGCGCCTCCAGCCCGAGGCTGTCAAGGCCGAGCGTCGCGGGCGACTCGCCGTTGTCGAGCAGCACGCTGACGACCTCCGCGACGGTCATGCTGTCGCCGCACTTGTAGAGCAGGTACTGCCCCGGCGCGTCCGCCACGCGGGCGAAGATGCGGTTGCGCGTCAGGTCGTCCAGCACCTCGCGCACAAGGCGGTGCGGGATGCCGCGCGCACGCGCGAACGCCTCCGCCGCGAACGGCCCGCCGCCCTGCGCCTTGGCCTGCCGCGCAGCCTCCGCGCACAACGCCAGCGCCAGCATCAGCCGCGCGCGCAGGCTCGCCCCGGTCGCGTACTGCTCCAGGACGTAGGTGTCGCGGTTCTGGGCGGCGAATGCGATCTCCGCGCCCAGCAGCACGATCTGCCAGCTCATCTGCACCCACAAGAGCAGGATCGGCAGCACCGCGAAACCGCCGTACAACGCGCTGTATTTCGCGATGCCCACTTGCAGCATGGTGCAGATTTTCAGCCATACGGCGAACAGCACGATCGTCACGAAACCGCCGGCGAACGCGGACCTGACCTTCACGCGGCCGTTCGGCATGAACCCCAGCAGGAACGCGAACGCCAGCGTGCCGAACACCAGCGTCGTGCCGGTCTTGAAGAACGCGCTGTTCAGCAGCTGGCCGAACGTCGCCGCCGTCGCACCGCCCACCGTCTTGTCCATCATCGCCATCACCTTCGACGCGATCGGCACGGACGACACCGCCGTGATCAGGAACGGCAGGATGAGGATCACGCCGAGGTAGTCGAAGAATTTCCGTATCCACGGCCGCGACTTCGCGATGCCCCACACCGCGTTGAAACTCCCCTCCACCTTGCCCAGCATCCCCATGGCCGTCCAGAGCAGCATCACCAGGCCGATGCCCCCCAGCGTCCCGAAATGGATGGCCTCGATCTGCGTGTAGAGCTTGTCGGTGACCTCCTTGACCTGCGCGGTGAACGACGCCAGCACCGCCGTGTGCTCGCCGTCCTCCTCTCCCGCGCTCTCCTGCGCGACGTCCACCGACTGCTCGAACTGCGCCAGCCATGCGTCAACGTGCGTGTCAACCTGCCCGCGCACATAGTCCGCGCCCACGAGCGCCCGCGCCAGCGACAACGCCAGCACCAGCACCGGCACCAGCGACATCAGCGAATAGAACGTCAGCGACGCCGCATGGAGCGCGCACTGGTTGCGCTTGAACCCGTCCGCCACGAGCGTGACGAACCGCAGCGCCTTCAGCCCCACGCGCCGCACCCACGGCAGCCTCTCCGCCTGCACCTGCCACTGCCCGCGCCGCACGAACGCAAGCGCGCGCGCCACGCCCGACAACTCCTCATCCGATACTCTCTTCATATCACCCTCTTCCTTCTGGCAATCCGAATCGCCACTGGCGCGGCTGGGCAGACATACTCACAATAGCCGCACCCCGTGCAACGCTCACGGTCCACAATGACCTGACGCGGCATACCGTCCACGTCCGCCTCAATATCCAACGCATCATAAGGGCAGGTGTCCACGCACACACGGCACAAACGCCCGTCCGCAAGGTTGCACCGCGCGTTATTCACCCGTGCCACGCCGGTGCGGCTCGCATACTTCGTCTCCTCTGTGAACCGTGCGATCGCGCCCGTCGGGCAGGCCTTGCCGCATCGCGTGCAACCCTCATGGCAATAGCCCCGTGAAAAATCAACCATCGCCGCAAGGGCCGTGCTGTGCCGCAAAATACCGGCTGGGCATGCGCGGACGCACGCGCCGCACGCCGAGCACAGCCGCCGGAACAGATCCGGATCGACGCTCCCCGGCGGATACACTGCCGGCACGACGTCCATAAACCCAGGATCCACCACGCACCACCCTGCGCCCATCCCCAGCCCTAAAAACGCGCGGCGGCTCAGCGTCGCGGCCTGCGCCCTGAACGTTGCCTCTCTGCGCAGACGGAGCGGCAGGCGCAGCAAATCCTGAAACGCCCCCAGCGGGCAAACCCTCCCGCACCACAGCCCCGGCGCAAGCACCGCAAGCACCATCAGCGCCAGCACGCCCGCGCCCGTCACCCAATCCGCTGCCGCCGCGTGATTGTGCGCCAGCCCGGCAGACGCATTGAACAACGCCAACGGGTCAAGCCACGCGAACAACGGGTATCCCGCCAGCGCCGCACCCACGCCCACAAACAGAATCCACACTGCAAAGCGGGGCAGACATTCCTGCTGTCCGGGACTTGTACAGGCAGGAATACCTGCGCTGCCCCAGCGGACCACGCGCCGCGCCGCCACAGCCGCGCTTTGGCACGTCCCCGTCGGACACAGCCATCGGCAGAAAAAACGTGGCGAGAAAAAGCTCGCCGCCGCCACCGCCAGCGCTCCAACCTGAAACACCCCGGCCGTGCCCGCCAGCAACGCGAACAGCCCCAGCACGGGGCTGAACGACGGCACCGCCCTCAGCAGCCACACGGGATGCCCCGCCGCCAACGGCACCGCACACCCCGCCGCCGCCGCCAGCGCCACGCCGCGCACGACCCGCCGCTTTGTCACAATTCGCCTCAAATCCATGACACTAGAATAACCTTGTGGCCGCGTTACGTCAAGCGCAGGAAATCCGCCTTTCTTGCATTCGGCAAAAAACCGGCTGAGGCCGGTCGCATTCGAGGGCGCTCAAGAATATTTCATTTTCCCGCATTTTCCCGATAGCCAAACGCCGCGCGGTCTGCTATACTGGTACGCATAACAATTGTGTTGGTTTATGTGAAGCCAACACTCATGCAAGGAGAGACATCAGATGAATAATGTGAGCAAATGGGCTCTGGTCGGGGTGGCGGCGGCCGTCACCTGTCAAACAATGGCGCAGTTTCCTCAGAAGGCCTCGGAGTTCTCGGTCAACGAGAAATTCCGCCCGAAACTGTTCAAGCAGTTCGGCGAGATCGTGAACGTCCCGGACGGGATGGCGCAGGACAAGCAGGGCAACTTCTACGTGTCCGCGCCGAACTTCATCGACCAGTCCTACCCGGGCGCGATCATGAAGTTCGACAAGAAGACCAAGCAGTGGTCCGTATTCTACGCCGCGCTCCGCCACCCTGACACGGGATTGGGTTTCCCGATGGGCATGGAGTTCGGCGACGATGGCAACCTCTACTACGCCGACAACCAGTATTTCACGGACAAGAACTACAAGTCCCGCGTCGTGCGCGTCAACGTCGATCCCAAGACCGGCGAGGCGCTCTCCGCCGACACCGTCGTCGAGAACATCAAGCTGGCGAACGCCGTCCGCTGCCGCGGCAACGCGGTCTATTTCACCGACACGTTCTTCGACCTCCCGGACAAGAACCTCGGCGGCGTGTACTGCGTCCCGTTCAGCGCGTTCAAGAACGGCCCCGCGAAAATCCTCAACAAGGAAGACTACGCCAAAGACCCCTACCTCCTCGACGTCGCGTCCTGCACGCCCAACCACCGCGGCGACAACGCCGCCTCCGACGGCATGTGCTTCGACAAGGACGGCAACATCTACACCGGCAACTTCGGCGACGGGCACTTCTACGTCATGAAGCTCAAGAACGGCAAATACGGCAAGCTGGAGACGCTGGTCAACGACACCAAGCTCCTGCCCTGCGTGGACGGCGTGAACTACTACGCGAAGAAGGACTGGATCTTCATCGCCGACTCCGAGCGGAACGCGATCCTCTACTGGGACATCAAGAACAAGAAACTGGAGATGTTCTGGATCAACGACGACACCGACGGCGCCGACGGCCTGCTCGACCAGCCCTGCGAGTGCATGGTGTGGGACGGCAAGCTCATCATCTCGAATTTCGACATGACCTTCCCCGGCCTGAAGAACTCGGTGAATGACAAAGTCCACACGCTGAGCGTCATCAACCTGCCGTAACCGGTCTGCGGCCTGATGCGGGCAGGAATGCCCGCATCACCTTTGGACTACGGGAGGGATGAGAGGACTACGGACGGCAGGACCACGGGGCGACAGGCTGTAACGCCGCGTCCGCACGGGTTCTCATCCGTAGTCCTATAGTTTTGTCATCCCGTGGTCCCGCATTTCCGTTATCCGCGTTCCCGCCGTCCACATCCCGCCGCCCCGCAGCATTTTTTCTGTGAAAATCCCTGCGCCTTTGCGTCTCCGCGCGGAAAGAACCCAATCCCCTAAACCTCCGCTTTCTTAATAGGCCTGTCCTAAAACCCGAGTTCCCCAAAAAGACTTTTCAATCCGGGTCGAGGTCACAACCTGAAATGAACCGCGAAAAACACGAAAGGCGCGAAAATTCATGAGCGCTTTTTTATTGGAGGGTCAATCTTTTTTGCGTATTTCGCGCGTTTTGCGGTTAAAACGGTCTTGCCCCTTGCGGTTTTAGGACAGCTCTAATGTTTCGCGCAGATGACGCAAATTCCACAGATTAAAATAAATTACAGCACACGCCAACAATAATTTGCGTACACTGGGTAGAGCTCAGGGGCAAGCGAAATATGTATTAACCGCCTTGCGGCTGTAACTACACCAACTACTACACTGTATCCTTCCGCATGGTTGTGACTTAACCGCCTTTCGGCTGTAACTACACCCGACAATTTATTTGAACGAAGGTAACTTGAGTGTGTTCTAACCGCCTTTCGGCTGTAACTACACCAAAATGGATAAAAATGTGTAACGGCGTCAAGTGTGTTCTAACCGCCTTTCGGCTGTAACTACACCCCGCAAATTTTTCGGCCTTGCTTGTCTGGAAGTGTGTTCTAACCGCCTTTCGGCTGTAACTACACCAGAAGTGATGGGATATGGGTTCGGTGTCGGTGTGCTCTAACCGCCTTTCGGCTGTAACTACACCAAGTTACCCCCCCTTACTTTACGCAAAAATGGTTTTGACTTAACCGCCTTTCGGCTGTAACTACACCACAAAAAGGCTGTTGTTTTCACGGCGGAGGTGTGCACTAACCGCCTTTCGGCTGTGAGAAAACTCTATAATGCGGGCAGGAATGCCCGCACCACCTTGTGCTAACCGCCTGCCGGCTGTAACTACACCGCTTTGCGATGTGTTCCGGCATCCAGCTGGAGTGTGTTCTAACCGCCTTTCGGCTGTAACTACACCTTCTTGCTCGACGCGGAGTGGCTGCTAGTGAATGTGACCCAACCGCCTTTCGGCTGTGAGAAAACTCTCTAATGCGGGCAGGAATGCCCGCACCACCTTGTGCTAACCGCCTGCCGGCTGTAGTCACACCCGATCTATTTTCCATCCAAGCTGGAGCCCAGATTGTGTCAACCGCCTTTCGGCTGTGGGTACACCGGCAAAGGGGAGCAGCAAATGACCGAGCAAGTTGTGACTTAACCGCCTTTGGGCTGTAATTACACCCGAGGGACCTGGGATGGGAGCAGCAGACCAGTGTGTTCTAACCGCCTTTCGGCTGTAACTACACCCCGCAAACTTCTCGTCCTTGTTTGTCTGGAAGTGTGTTCTAACCGCCTTTCGGCTGTGAGAAGACTCTCTCATGCGGGCAGGAATGCCCGCACCACCTTGTGGCAACCGCCTTTCGGCTGTGGATGCATCAGCCGAAGCCATTCGTCAGACACGGTCGTTCATCCGGGAGACCAGCGCCGCGAGGGAGTTCTGCGCACAGGCGGCGTCGGTGTACATGACGACGGGGAGGTACCCTTCCTTGACCAGCACGGGGCGCAGCCGCAGGGCGGAGCTCTCGCGCTCCCTGCCGTTGCTGTAGCCCAGCGCGCTCGCCGTCTTGCTGGAGAGATGACCGGCCTTCCTGAACTCGCGCAGGAACGCGCTCAGGGACTCCTGGCAGCTTTTCCAGTCCTTATACACCCTGTCCGAGGCGCAACGCACGATGAAGTCCTTCGGGAGGGACCTGGTCCACGCGGCGAACATCGCGCGTTCGAGGACGGGCTCTTCCGTCATCGCGCCGCAGCCGCGCGAGGCGCGCAGCCCTAGGCAGCCGAGGCGCGCGAGGCATTGCGCGGCGCTGTCCACGAGGGCGCGCTCGCGCGGCCCGAGGGGGCGGCGCTCGGTGACGCTCAGGGTGAACTGCGTCCCAGGCGCGAAGTACGAGCCCTGCAGCGTCCGGTGTATGCCTTCCTTCTTGCCGGAGACCTCCGCGAAATAGTAGATGTAGCCGAAGTCGGACATGGGATTGAAGGTCAGCGAGGGCGCGACCTGCGCGGCGACGGCGTGGACCCTGACCACCACCTTGCTGGCGATGGACTCCCCGTGGATGCCCCCGAAGGTCTGGGCCTCCTGCTCGCGGGTCCCGCCCAGCACGCGGAACCACCAGCGCAGCTGGCCGCGGATGGAGGCTGCGCGGAGTTCGGGGGTGTTCTGATTGGAGCCGGCGAGAAAGGCGGGCGTGATGAACGTCAGTCGGCTAGTATAAATCACGGCAGTTCCTCCTTCACTTGCGCAGCGACGGCGCGGATGGCGTCGGCCAGCGCGGTGTCTTTCTTCTTCTTCGTCTTCCACCACTCCTTCTTGTCCTTGTTGGTCTTGAGGATGGTGATGAAGGCGCGTTGCTCATCGGGGGTTTTGGCGGCGAGGGCCTTGGCGAAATGGGCGAAGGACTCCTGCGCGAGGGCGAGTATCTCCTGGGTGGCGCGGTCAATCGGCGAGAGGGCCGCGAGGGCCTGCTCGCGCTGCTCGGCCTCCAGGCGTTTCTGCTCGGCCTCGGCGAGGCGCTGGGCCTCGTGCGCCTCGGCCTCGGTGTCGAACCAGAACCAGCCGTAGCCGGCGGCGGTCTTCGCGCCGGCGCCGTGCTCGGTCAGGGCCTTGCGGAGCCATGCCTTGGCCTTCTCCAGGTCGTCTTTGGGCGCGCCGCGCAGGGGGGCGATTGTGAAACGGAAGGTCGCCCCCTTCTCGACGGCGGGGAAGTGCTGTGGGTTGGGCTGCTCGTTGTCCGTCGCGTCCGGCAGTTTGCCGGAGTAGTAGCCAGAGTGGTGGCAGTTCGTGATGTCCATGGCGAGCGCGAACTTGCCCTTGGGTACGGCGGGGAGGAAGGAGACCGTCCCGCAGTCGTCAGCGCCGCCGAAGATGCGTTTAATATCCTCGGTCTCGGCGGACCCGCTCTCGCAGAATGCGGCGTGGCGGGCGAGGCCCTTGACCGCGCTGCCGGGGATGCAGGGCGAGCCGAAGAACGGGTGCAGGCTGATGCCCGCGTTCTCCAGTATCCCGCCTGACTGGTTGATGATCATCCGCGACTCAAGGACCGCCTCAAACGTCACCGACCCGGGGGGGGCGAACGGGGGCACCGGCTTGGCATAGCGGTTGTGGCAGTTGATGACCGCCTCGATCTCCCCCCGCTTGGAATTCTTCTCCAGCCGCACGAACTTCTGGAGCCGGAGCGAGGGGGACTCCACCTGCTGTTGCTGCGCGACAATCTCGTTGAGCATCGTAATCATGTTGGATCCTTCGGGGGGCGCCTCAGTTGGCCTTGGCGAGGCGGCGCAGGTAGTTGAGGTAGGCCATCGCCTCGGCCGTGACGGCGCGGAGCGCATTAGCGTCCATCTCGCAGAAATGCCCGACGGTCCCTTTGCCCGGCGGGACAAGGCCGATTTCGGTCAGGTGGGTGATGACGGCGTTGAACACGTCGAGGTACCCTTTCCCGTTCTCGATCGCGAAGGCGTAGGCCCCGAGGAAGCCGTTCTCGATGATCATCGTGGGGACTTTCTTGGCGACGGACTCGCCGCCCTCCTTGCCGGTCCCGATTTTGGCGGCGAGCGCGTTCTTCGCGCGGATCTGCTCTAGGTTCTTCATCTCGGCCCCCTTATTTCAACAGTTTCGTGGAGCACCAGCCAAGCCCCGTGGAGGCGTTGGCGCCCATCTGCAGGATGTTCCCCGCCCCGTCCAGCTTCGCGGCCAGCGCACCGAGGCTCACGTCGCTCTTGGCGTTGATGACGGCGTAGAACAGCGCCTCGGACGGCACGTTCTCCTGATTGAACAGCGCGCCGTCCGCGACGATGCCCGTGGTGTCGTCGATGCGGATGTGCTGCGCGATCTCGCAGGCGTTCTCCGCGAAGTGCTGGAAGAACTCGTCGGAGACGACGGCCAGTTTCTTGGGCAGCATCTTCCACGTCTCATCGTCGGAGAGCCCTTGGAAGGCCGCCAGCACGGGCCCCAGCTGCTTGCCGGAGACGAGCAGCGGGTACTCCTCGAAGATGACCTTGATGCCGAGCATCAGCTCGCTCTCCTCCGTGACCCACGCCTGGTCGTCCGCCAGCTTGATGTCCGCGACGGCATAGGTGAAGCCGCAGTCGCGCGCCGCGCGGCTAAGGGCCAGCGGGCACGTCAGCCACGCGAAACCGCCCTTCGCCGAGCGCACGGGGAACGCCAGCAGCTTGCCTTCCCCGATGAACAGGCTCCCCGCCTGATCGTTGTTGCCGAAGGCGGCATCGCTCTCCGGCCCGGAGCCGCCGAAGAGGTCGCGCAGGACCCCCTTGATGCCGGAGCCGGGGATGACGGGGAACCGGGTGTGGCGCTCGCGCACGACGAGCTGGTCAACGACGCCGATGGATGTGCCCGCGCCGACGTGCAGGGGCGTGCGGGTTAAGAACGTGAGGATACTCTGTTTCATGGTTGGTTTTCCTTTTATCGTATGGTGATTGATTGTCAAATGTGAACGCTCGAGCAGACGCCCAGCCCGAAGCCCTTCTCGCCGTACTGGTCGCTGAGGGTCCTGGGGTAATCGAGGCGCTCCGCCAGCTTGCGCGCGTCCTCGACTGAGCCGCAGTCGAAGACATAGGACGAGCCGGCCGGCACGGCCAGCGACGTCGGCTTGGGCTGGTTCGCCACAGGATCCCACCCGGAAAAGGCAAGCGGCTTGCCGACGCGGGCGGCGACCAGCCGCGCGAAAGAATAATCCCTGAACATGACCGTGCCCAGCGGCGCGTTCCCCTTCGTGTCCCGGCACCAGCCGGGCAGCCAGCCGCCCGCGAAGAGCGCCGGTGTCAGCAGCGTCCAGCGCAGGTAAGGCGTGGACAAGGCCGCCGGCCGCGGGATCGCGAACGGCGCCGCCTCGCGCACGCAGACCACGCCCTGCTGCCCGCCGAGGATGAAGGTGCGGGTCGCCAGCAGGCGCTCGAACACGTCCGCGAACCGCTCATGATGCCCGTCGTCCTTGTACTCCGCCGCAAACGCCAGCGTCACGCCTTCGCGCAAGCGCAGGTACTCGGCCTGATACGTGTTCCCCGCCTCCACCTTCTCCGTCAGCTCGTCGATTATGACGCCCGTGTTGCGCTCGACATCGAAGACAGCGCAAGGGGCCGGCTGGCCCGCGTCCTCGCCGTTGAGGTACTTCGCGTAGTCCGCCTGCGAGATCCACTGCGGGAGCGCCGCCGCGCCCTTCCGCTTCGAGGCGAAGGCGCGGGTCAGCGGCGCAGGCAGGTCCAGCCCCCCGCACGGCACCAGCCCCATGTCCCAGTCCAGCGGGCAGGGCAGGCAAAGCCCCCCGGCCGCCCTCGGGAACGGGCCGAACGTCTTGAGCCCGCCGAAGTGGTGCGGCGCGGCCTGCCGGAAGGCATGGTGCAGCGCCGCGTTAAGCTGATCCGGCCGCGGCCAGTTCGCGCCGCGCCCCACGTCCCGCGCCGACATGGCGCGCGCGTCGCCCAGAAACAGGATGTCGCGCGGGATAATCTCAAAAGTCTTCATTCTGAACGTCCTCCAGATGTGCGGTTAAGAAAGGTCCCCACCATGAACAGGTTCAGGAAGTCCCCGACGGTGCCCTTGGACAAATCGTGCAGGTACTGCATCGCCAGGTTCAGGAGCGCATCGCCCACACCCTTGCCCTGCCGGGACACCACGCGCGCGAACTCCGCCAGGATGACCGGCCCCGAGAAGATGGGCGACCCCAGCCCGTAAGGCTGCAGGCACTGCGCCAGCGCATACGTGAAACGGTTCGACAGCTTCTGCGCGCCCGACAGCACCATGGCCGCCTCCATCAGCTCCAGCGCCACCGACGCCCACGCGCAGCCCCACTCGATGACCTGCCCGGCACGCCTGTAAATGACAAGCGACATCCCCGCGCCGCCATGCCGTTCACGCGCCACCTCCCGCATCCGGCACGCATCGCGCAGCATCGTCTGGAACGGCAGCCCGCGATACCCTATGGCAATGCCGCAGACGACCTCCCCGCCCGTCTCCTTGCGGAACGCGTCGCGCAACAGCTGAGCGCAGCGGACGGCATCCCTGCCCGGCACAACGGCAAGCACCTCGCCGCCCGCGCGGAGCAAGTCTCCCCCGAAACGCTCGACCACCTGCCGGGCGCCCGCCGCGAAACGCGCCAGTGCCTCGCCCCGTGCGAGGTAGGTCGCCGGGGAGAGCGCCTTTTGCGCGCGCCCCATCTCCGGCAGCCAGTCCCCCGCCATGGTGAGGACGCCATAATACGCGCCATAGTTGCGGAAACGCCGCTCGCCCAGCTCCTTCCGCCACCAGTTGCGCTTGATGAGGCTCATCGCCCCGCAAGGCATCCCGTCCAGCTCCGCAAGGGCCTCCTCCGCGCCCGAGAACGCATCCTTATACTCGTTGCCCTTCGACGGCCAAGCATCAAAATCATACGTGTTGCGGCGGGCCGCGAGCTTCATCTCCAACGCCGCGTAATTCTCCAGCCACCCGTTCTGCGCCCGCCAAGCGTACGTCACCCAGACGGTGCGCGGGAACCGCTTCACCTGCGCGTCCCACAACGCCCTGTCCCAGCCGTCCTGATAGACCGTCTCGCCGACCGCAGCAAGCTCCGCGCGCAACGCCGCCTGCGCCCGCTGCGCAAGCTCCTGGCCGCGCCCCTCCGGCACCACCGCCACGAAACGGTCCGGTAACGCCGCTACGCCCTGCCGCGGCGCATCCAGCGCGTCGCCCTTGACGCACGGGAACACCACCGCCTCCGCGCCCATCTCATCCGCCACCGCCCTGATCGCACGCGCCATCAGCCGCGACAGCAGGCACGCGCCCGACCACAGGTCGCTTGCCGAATGCGCCTGGGCGACAAAGTCCTCGCCGCCCTCGATCTGAAACAGCAGCAGCTCAGGTGACACCCCGCCGCCCGCCGGAGGTTTATCCGACGCCGCCCGCAAGAACGCCGCCACCTCACCTCTCCAAGAATCCCGCAGATCATCCATACCTGAAAACCTTTAATGAAAAAGAAATATAATATACAATTTCCAATGGATGGAGCAAGCATACATTTCACACAAAGTGAGGAAATTTCAATATTAAATGAATCACTCCAGAAGGGTGCGGCTTGAATGGCGGCCTTCTCCATATCGCCCATTTGGACGATGAACCGCACGCCGTCTTCTCACGTTAAATCAGGCATGACAGGTTTATTCCGTTACATTCGTTCAATCGGGCTGGCCCGCAGCGTGACGCTCATGGTCGGGGCGGCGGGGGCGGCGGCGTTGTTTGTGTGGACGCTGGGGTTTGCGGTGACGACGCTGTCGCAACGCACGACGCTCGCTTCGGAGATGTCCGCGCCTTACGATTGCTGGGTCGCGACGGGGCGGGCGGGCGGCGCGGCGCCGAAAGGGTTCGGCATCCAGGAACTCGTGCCGGGCGCGCCGACGCTGATGATCCCGCCCGAGGTGATCGAAGCCACGCGCAACTCCCCGCTCGTCCGCGCCGTGGAGGCGGTCTCCATCTTCCGCGCACAGGTGCGCTACGAGGGCTTCACGACGCTCTCGACCACGCCGCCGCTGACCATGGGCATGACCGCGGTCTCGAGAAAATTAGGAATGGGGAATGAGGAGTTAGGAATTGCTCCGCTTGCGTTGTCGCAGGGTCGCTGGTCACGCGCCGATGCGGACACGCCGGAGGTGGTCGTCTCCGAATCGATGTTCATCAGCCGCGATCTCGCCGTGCCGGCAATCGGCACGACGCTCCAACTCTCCACGGGGCAGGGCGTGGTCAACGCCACGCTCGTGGGCTTGCTGAAAAACCGCAAGTGGGTCTCGGGCTTCCCCACGGGGTTCGTCTCGGACAACGTGATGCGGACGCTCATGCCGGACTTCGCCGACCCCGCGCTGGCGAACCTGCTCCTCTGCCGCACGGGGCGCGAGGACGCGGCGCTCGCGTTGCGCGCGGAACTCATCGCGGCGTGTGGCGACCAGACGGGCATCCGCGTGGTGGACCGCCGTGCGCTGGTGGCGGAACTGCAATCCGACCTGCTGAAAAACTTCAAGCGCCAAGCCCCCCTCCTGCTCATGCTGGCGGTGCTGATGGCGGCGTGCCTCATCGGCACCGCCGTGCGCATCAGCATCCAGACGCGCCTGCGCGTGTTCGCGCAGTACCGCATCCTCGGCATGACGCGCGGGCAACTGGTGCGCTTCATCGTGCGCGAACTCGCCGCACTGCTCGCTGTGGCGTGGGCGTTGGGGTGCGCCGTCGGGTTCGGCATCCTCGTCACCTTCACGCGCTCGCACGAAGCCGATTTCCCCGACGGCATCCCGAACGCGCTGTATGCGGTCGCGCCCGTTGCCGCGCTCGCGCTGCTCGCGGCGGTGTCCGCCGTCATGCTGGTGTCCCCGCTGAAAAAACTCTTCCGCGCCGAACCGCTCGCGGGGCTGACCCCCGAAGCCGTCACGCCCCTGCGCCTGCCCGTGCGGAAAACCGCGCTGGGCGCACTGCTCGCGCCGATGCCCCTGCTGCTGCTGTTGCCGTTCCGTTGCCCGCCCGTCACGCTGAGCGCACTCATCCTCCTCGTCGGGCTCCCGTGCCACCTGCTCGGGCTGTACTGGCTGCTGCCCGCGCTGCTCCGTGCGGTCGAACGCGGCGGCAGCCATGTCCTGCTCCGCAACTCCACGGGACGCTCCTACGGGCGCACGCAAGCGCTCGTGATCACGCTCATGGCGGGGCTCGGCTCCTACTGCGCTATTCAGATTTGGGGTGCGTCGATGATCGCGCCGTTCGTGCCCTCGCGCGAACTGCCCGACGTCATCGCCTCGTTCGAGCCATCAGGCATCCCGCCCGCCGCCGTGGAACGCTTCGCCGCCCTCGACGGCATCCGCGACTTCCAGCCCTTCACCGCCGAACAGCACGTCCTCGACGAACCGCTCCTCGAAAAAATCGAACGCTTCGCCGGAAGCCGCCCCAAGCAGAACAACGTGCTGGTGATTAATTTCAGTGGTCAGTGGTCAGTGGTCAGTGGTCAGTGCATCATTCCAACTATGTTCGCGCGTCAAGGCGGCTTCGCGATTGGCGACGCCATCACCATCCGCCGCGTCCACCCCGACAAGACCATCACGACGCACACATGGGAAATCACGGGCATCGAGGACATCAACTGGCACCTCGTCACCGCCCGCGCCGGGCTGCGCGGACGCAACGGCGCACCCTTCGGGACGCTCGCCCCCGTGTTCATCTCCGACCCCGCCTTCGACGGCGCAAACGCCCCCGCCCGCTTCGCATGGTTCAACCTCGCAGAAGGCGCGGCGTTCGCCGATGTGGACACGCGCTTCAAAGAGACGCTGAGCGCCATCCGCAACCCAGCCACAGCCTCGGCATCTTCGCCCCATCCAGTTGCAGTGGCGGCGTTCACGCCGCCACCGAGGGGGCGCGAGGGCGGCGAAACGCGCGTCACCCTCCACCCGCGCGACGAAATCGCCGACGGCACCATCGCGCGCGGCGCGCAACTCATCGGCGCACTCGCGCGGCTGCCGTTCTACGCGCTCATCCTCCTCACCGTCGGCATCACCGCCATCGTGCAAGCCAACATCCAATCGCGCCGCAACGAGTTCGCCATGCTGCGCGGCATCGGCATGACGCGGCGGCAACTCTTCGCCCTGCTCTGCAACGAAGTCACCGTGCTGCTCATCAGCGGCATCGCCGCCAGCGTGCTGTTCGGCATTTGCGTCGGCTGGGTGTTCACCGCCTGGACCCGCGCATGGATGCCCTTCGGCGGGCTGCCCATCCGCCTCCACATCCCGTGGCTTCTGCTCATGAAAGGCATCGCGCTGACGTTCGCCCTCGGCGCGGCGTATGCGCTCATCCCGATCAGGGGCTTCATGCGCAAGAAATGCTAACGCGCATTCTTTGGGCATGCGGGGTAACAGCGACCACAGGCGACGCAGCGGAAGCGGTTGGCCTCGTGCTCGGTGTGAGTGCGGAGACGCGAGAGGCCCAGAATGCGCAGGGCGACGACCAGCCCGATGAACGCGCCCGCCACGGCGCTCCCCCTGCGGAAACGGCCGGTGACGGCCGCCACCTCTGCATCAAGCGTCTCCTGCGACACGCCGCTCTTCTTGAACACCTCGATGTGCGGGTACAGGTCTTCCGTCTCGGGCGTGGCGACGCGCAGGGCTTCCGCCGTCTCGACCAGCGGGTGCGCCTTCGCCACGAACGCGCCCGCCAGCCAGCCCGTCCCCGCGCACCCCGCGACCAGCAACGGCACCGCCAGCAGCATCGCGGTGAACCGCCGGAACTGATGCGCGCGCGCGGTGTCGTTCAACGCCTCGCGCGGAACCTCGATCGCGTCAACCGGGCAGACCCCCACGCACAGGCGGCAGTTCACGCAGTCCTGCGGCGTGATGCGCACGGGCTTCCACGCCAGCCGCGAACACCACTCCAGCAACACGCCATACGGGCAGAAGTAACGGCAGTACGGCCGCGCCACGACCATGCCCAGCAGCACGACCGCCATGCCCGCCAGCAGCAGCGACAGCGGTGCGCTCCTGCGGAAGAACCCGACGAACGGGTCCGTGCGGCAGATCAGGTAGCCCGCGCCGTTCAGCGTATAGACCAGCCCGAACGCCAGCACGCCCAACGGGATGAGGCGCAGCGGCACGTCCAGCACGCGTGGCACACGCTGGGGGCGGATGATGAAAATCTCTTGCAGCACCCCCAGCGGGCAGACCGACGCGCAGAACACGCGCCCGAACAGCAGCGCGGAGATGAGCGGCAACGCGAAGAACGCCACCACCGACCACGCCAGCCCACCGCCCTGCACCGCCGCGACCGCCACATTCTGTATCGCGCCAATCGGGCAGAAGCACCCTTGGCGGATAAAACCGAACCACGCGAGGCACACGACCGCGAACACCAAAATCCAGCGGCGCGAGCGCACACGGTGCACCAGCCACACCGTGACCCCCAGCGCGAGCGCGAGCAACGCCACATCCGCCCACTCCGACACCAGCGCGGTGAACGGCGGGTGATGCGCGGCAGGCGCCGCATAGCCCGAGTCAAACTGCGGCTGCGGGAAACGCGATTCACCCAGCGCGGTGAACGCGCACAGCCCTGCAAGGGCGGCAATCATCAGCGTGAGGCAACGCCCTACGAAACGGGCGGAGAAAAAATTCAAGGCTGAACGTCTTGCATCAATGGTCGTGTATTTATTAATCCGTTCATAACATGGACTGCATTGGCATCCCATAGGGATGCGTCTCTCGGTAGAAAACCGACACCCTTTGTATTCGCATCCCGTAGGGATGCATCTCTCGGTATCAATAGAGGCATCCCTACGGGATGCCATGATTGTTTCATGCCTTTTTCTGCCGAGAGAAACATCCCTTCGGGATGTTGGGATGATAGCGTGTGTAGTATAAGCCATGAACGGATTAGTATATTTACATCGGATATTCTCATGCCCCATTGGTCGCGGTTGCGCCAACGGGATCCCCCGTGTTGGATATTGGATATTCAAGCCAGTTTTTCCTTCAGCAGATACGGCGGCGGCTCGCGGGGACGCTCGCCCTCCATCCCGGTCATTATCCCGAAGCGCATTTAACTTGGACATTGAATATTCCATGCTGGATATTGGATATTCAATCACAGTTTTTCCTTTAGCAGATACGGTGTCGCCGACGGCACTTGCGCGAACGCTTGCGCGGGGCAAGCCTCCGCGACGCGGCACGAGTTGCAGTTGAGGCAGCGGTCGTGGCGCACCTGCAGGTAGAGCGACCCGTTGCCGAAGTTCGTGCAGCCCTTCACGCAGAGGGCGCACCCCGTGCAAAGCGGCTCGTCGATGGTGTACTCGAAATAAGGGGCCTCCAGAAACTTCCGCCGTATCGCGCCCGTCGGGCAGATCTGGTTCTCGGCGGCCTCGTCGAGCCTCGGCGCGTCGGGCTTGAAATAGCCGAAGCAGAGTTTGCAGTAGCCGCACATCTCGTAGCCGTGCGTGCATTTGACGGCCGACGGCTGGAGGACGCACTCCGTCTCGCACTTGCCGCACTGGATGCACTTACGCGGGTCGAGTTGCCACACCGTGCGCGAACCGCGCCGCCCGCCCGCCGCCCTGAACGCGAACGCCGCGATCACCGCGCCCGTCCCCGCCCGCAGCAGCCAGCCCAACACATCCCGCCGCGATTTGCCGTGTGCGTTATCCGTCATGCTTGCCCCCCTCACACCGCCGAAGCGACGATGCGGTTTTGCGCGTCCAGGCGGACGATTTTCGGGTGATGCCCCTGGCACTCCGCCTCATCCAGCTGACACCACGCCATCACGATGAGGCGGTCGCCGATCTTGCCCTTGTACGCGGCCGCGCCGTTCAGGCACGCGATGCCGCTGCCGCGCGCGCCACGGATCGCGTAGGTCTCCAGACGCTCACCATTGTCGAGGTTCGCGATGAGCAGTTTCTCAAACTCCGCGATGCCGACCGCGTCCATCAAGTCCTCATCCACGGTGAGGCTCCCCTCGTATTCCTTGTTCGCCTCCGTCACACGCAGGTGGTGCAACTTCGCTTTGAGCAATGTGCAGAGCATAATCCCTTACCTTTTCTCCCTCTGTCTTCATCAGCGCACTTCAGTCGTCTTCGTTGGGCTGCACACGGTTACCGCCTATTGACCGACCTTCCGTAGCTTTATCTTTAAATTTTACCAGAAACGGCCTTCATTGTAACAGGAAAATAATCGAACTTTTTTCAGAAAAATCCATACACCAATCGTAGTCGGAACGAGTGGTACCCGCGCCTGATGTCCTGTAAAATACAGATGACGGAATAGGGGGTTACCCTGTTTGGATGGCGTGATATGGAGGGCGAGACAGGGGGAGGCATTGGCGCGGTGTGCGGGCAATGGGGGCAGGAAACGGCAATGTGTCTAACGGCTCGCGGGGACGCTCGCCCTCCATCGTGAAATCTGTGTTTTACAGGACACTAACGACCTAATCGTCTGGCGACCTGACGGGATGGTTACTACAGGCGGCACATCTCTTCCATGACGGTCTGGCGGTCGTCGAAGGGGAATGAGCGGCCAGCGATTTCTTGAAAGGACTCGTGGCCTTTTCCGGCCACCAGCACGACATCGTCTTGGCTCGCGAGCGAGAGCGCCAGGCGGATTGCCGCGCGGCGGTCGGGCTCGATGTGCGCCTCCGTGCCGTGCGGGATGCCGGCCGTCACTTCCGCGATAATCGCCTCGGGGTTTTCCGAGCGCGGGTTGTCGGACGTGACGACCAGCACGTCCGCGCCTTCCGCGCAGGCGCGTCCCATCAGCGGGCGCTTGGCGCGGTCGCGGTCGCCGCCGCACCCGAACACGACAATCGTGCGCCCCTTATTCATCTCGCGGATTGCGCCAAGGACATTCCTCAGCGCGTCGTCGGTGTGCGCGTAGTCCACGAACACACGGAACGCGGCGTTCACCGGCACGCGCTCCAGACGGCCCCACTGCGGTCGGAGCGCCCGTAGCACCGCCGTGACGACCTCCAGCGGAACACCGGCGGACAGCGCCAGCGCAACCGCGCACAGGATGTTCGCGATGTTATGACGACCCGCAAGCTGCACGTCGAGCGGCGCGCGTGCGCCGTCTGCGGTGACGAGCGTGAAGCGGCTGCCGTCCGGCGTGAGCGTGACATCCTCTGCGCGGATGTCCGCCGCACCCGAGAACCCGCAGGTGATGCGTCTCACGGGGAGCGTCGCGAGAAACGCCGCCATCCGCTCGCCGTATGGCGCATCCAGAAAGCACGTTGCGGGCGCACCGGGCTTTTCGTGCGCGAGCTGGATGAAGAGGCGTTTCTTGGTCTCCCAATAGGCCTCCATCGAGCCGTGGTAATCCAAGTGGTCGTGCGAGAGGTTGGTGAATGCCGCGCCCGCGAAGCGGATGCCTGCGGCGCGTTGCTGGTCCAGCGCGTGGGAGGAGACTTCCATCACGGCGGCGTCGCACCCCGCGCCGGACATCGCGGCCAGCAGGGATTGCAGTTCGCATGCGTCGGGCGTGGTGCGCACCGCAGGGATCACGCGGTCGCGGTAGGCGGCCTGCACGGTCGTCAGCAGGCCCGGGTTGCGCCCGTGTGCGCGGAGCAGCTCGCTCAGCAGCCATGCGGTGGTGGTCTTCCCGTTTGTCCCGGTGATGCCGAACACATCCATTTTGCGGCTGGGCCAGCCGTTGAGCGCGTTCGCCAGCACCGCCAGCGCGAGGCGCGCATCGCGCACGACGATGTTGGCCTTGGAGCAGTCGCGCAGGGGCGTTTCCGACACGACTGCGGCCGCGCCCCGCGCCAGTGCCGCCGCGCCGAATTGCGCACCGTCGTCGCGCCGTCCGCTGAAGGCCACGAACAGGTCGCCCGGGCGCACCCTGCGTGAGTCGCACTGGACGCCTGTGAACGCAACCGCCGCGGGCTTGTCGAGCAGCAGCGGCAACAGCTCTGGAATCTCCGCGCATCGCATGGCTAGCGTACTCCGAGGGACACCCACCCGTCGTCATTCTCGTTCGGCAGGTCAGGCGGCACTTGCAGGTAGCGCGCGGCCACCGCCGCGATTTTCGAGAACGCGGGGGCCGCCACCGCACCGCCCGTCCGCGCGAAGCCGGGCGCCGGGCGGTCAACCGTCACCAGCACGCTGAACACAGGGTCACGCGCGGGGATGAAGCCGACGAACGATGCGTAATACTCCGTGGTGGAGTAAGCCCGCTTCTCTGGGGAATAACGTTGCGCGGTCCCGGTCTTGCCCGCGACGGTGTAGCCCGCCACGCGCGCTTTTTTGCCCGTGCCGTCTTCCGTCACGTCAATCATCAGCTCGCGCACCATCTGCGCAACCTCGGGGCGCACAGGCTTGCCGATCACGCACGGCTCGCCCCGGTACACCACCTCGCCTGTCGGCGAGACGATCTTGTCCACCACATACGGCCGCATGAGCTTGCCGCCGTTGGCGATGGCCGAGTAGGCGTTGATCATCTGCAGGCCCGTCACGGAGATGCCTTGCCCGATCGGCACGCGCGTGGGCTTGACCTTGTCCCATTTTTGCCACGGCCGTTTCGCCGCGTCAATCAAGCCCTTCGCCTCGCCCGGCAAATCGATGTCGAGCTTGTTGCCGAACCCGAAGCCCCGCATATACCCCTCAACCAGCTGCGGCTTCAGCAACTCCATCCCGATTTTAGCGAACACGACGTTGTTCGATATCCTGAACCCGTGCGCGACGCTGAGGAACCCCGGTGTGGAGGGAATAGAGGGGGCATTGTTCGCCAGCGACGTGCCGCAATAGATGAACGGTCCGAAGCCGACAGATATCAGCGTGTTCGGCGTGACCAGCCGCTCGTTGAGCGCCGCCGCCAGCGTGATGGTCTTCATCACCGACCCCGGCTCATACATCGTCCAGATCGCATGGTTGGCCCAAAGCTCGCGGAATGCGATATGGTACTGCTCGGGGTCGAAGTCCGGGCAGTTCGCCATCGCGAGGATCGCGCCCGTCTTGACATCCTGCACGATGGCCCACGCGGCCACCGCCTGAACGTTCTCGACGGCCTCCCGCAACGCCTCTTCGACCTCGTACTGGATGTTGTTGTCCAGCGTGAGATAGATGTCGCTCCCGCGGATCGGCGGCGTGTACTTGGGGGTGCGGTAACCGATCACCCTGCGCCGGGCGTCAACCTCGCCGCTCGCCTCCCCCGGTGCGCCCTTGAGATGCTCGTTGTACTGGAACTCGACGCCGGCCTGCCCGTTGCCGTCCCCGTCCAGCAGGCCGATCACGTGCGCCATGCGCCGCCGCTGGGGATAGGACCGTACAATGACCGGATCCGACCCGATGCCACTGATGTTCTTCTTGTCCTCCAGCAGCGCGAAGGCATCGTTGTCATACGACACGCACAGCTTCACATTACGCGAGCCTGGCCCCGTCTGCTCGAACGCGCTCTCCACCTCCTTGCGCGGGAGGCTCAGCGCATCCACCACCGTGTCAATGATGAGATTCCTGTCGTGTTCCGGTTTCAGGTCGAGCGGGTCCGCGAAGAACCTCTTGGCCGGCAGGCTGACCGCCATCGGGAACCGGTCGCCGTTGCAGTCGTAGATCCGCCCGCGCATCCCCGGCAGGGTCTGCCTGTGCTGCCGCTTCTTCATCGTTGCCTCTTTGAGCGGCGAATGATTGCCCCAGTGCAGAAAACTGAGGCGCACGCTCAACCCGACCAACGCAATGCTCAATAAGGCGCCGACCACCCATACGCGCCACACCCCGTTGCTATCCGCTTGCATCGTTCACCATCCGTTTCTCGCACCGCGCCTAACGTTTGACCTTTGCACGCTGTTCATCCGCCAGATCCAGCAGCCGCCGGATGTACACGGCAGACGACTGGCCGGGAATCACCCGCCCCGCCTCATCTACGTTCACGATTTGACGCTCCGGGACCGGGCGGCTCATGCCCAGCCCGTGGTCCGCAATCGTACGCTTCAGGTTCTCCACGGTCTTCACCTTGGTGTCCCACCGCGCCAGCTCGCGCTCATACTCATCGTCAAGCGCCCGCAGCGTGACATCGTGCTTGTGGATTTCCCCCTCGAGTTTCTTGTTCTGCCCGTCAATGAGCTTATAGCCCAGCGCTGCCGACGCGCCAATCACAACCAGTGCGAGCCCGAGTTTCGGGACGTCCACCAGATGTGCATTCTTCTTCCTGTTTTTCATTTGAAGCCTCCTTCAACGTTTAACAAAATCAATCCTTCCGCGCAACGACCCGCAGCTTCGCGGATCGCGCGCGCGGGTTCCTCTCGATCTCCTCGCCGCCCGCCACCATGGCCTTGCGCGTCACGGCCACCGCCGCGGGCAGCTCGCCCTCCCACGCCTCGCCGCCCTGCTGCAGGGCCCGCAGCTTCCCGACGTGCGCCGCGAACCGCTGCTTCACCATCCTGTCCGTCAGCGACTCATACGTCAGCACCGCGAACCGCCCGCCCGGCCGCAGCAGCCGCATCCCGTCCTCCAGCGCGCGCGCCAAATCCTCCAGCTCTGTATTGACGGCCATGCGCACGGCTTGATACACGCGCCGCACCGCCGGGTGCCGCGGCTCGCCCCGGCGCCCCATCGCCGCGTCCACGACGTCCGCCAGCCGCCCCGTCGTCGCGATGGGCCCGCGCTCACGCTCGCGCACGATCGCCCGCGCGATGCGCCGCGCCTGCGGCTCCTCCCCGAGGCGCCGGAGCATCTCCGCCAGCTCCCGCTCGCCCAGCCGCGCGATGAGCTCCGCCGCCGTCTCGCCCTGCGTCCGGTCCATCCGGCAGTCCAACGGCCCGTCAAGGCCCCGCCTGAAACTGAAGCCCGCCGCCGCCGTATCGATCTGCTCAGAGCTTACCCCAAGGTCCATCAGGATCGCGTCCACCGCGCCGAACCCGTTCGCCTCCGCCAGCCGCCGCAGGTCGCCGTGCGCGCCGTGCACCAGGCAGACGCTCCCCGGCACATCCCGCAGCCTCACCCGCGCGCGTTCCAAAGCCTCGATGTCGCGGTCGATTCCCAGCAGCCGCCCCTCCGGGCCCGCACGCCGCAGAATCTCAGACGCATGGCCTGCGGAGCCGACCGTCGCGTCGATGTAACAGCCGCCTTGCGCGACCGCCAACATTTCCGCTGTTTCTAGCAACATCACCGGCACATGCATCTCCGCCCCCTCAGCTCACACGGCTAAATCCCCAACAACCTCGCTGCCTCTGCCAGCTTCGTCTGATCCACGTCTTCCTCTTCCGGGTAGAGCGCCGGCGACCACAGCTGCACACACGTCACCGACGCCGCCAGAATAACCTTGTCCTCAATCTTCGCGAACCGCAGCAGACGGTCGCAGATGCGGACACGCCGCTGGGGGTCCATCTTCACCAGCTCAGAGCTTGCGCCGAAGACACGCAACGCATCGCCCAGCCCCTGCTCCGAGCGCTTCCTCTCCCGCAGCTGGCTCAGCTTGGCCTTCATCTCTTCAGGCGACAGCAAGTCCAGGCACGGCAAATAAAAGTTCGGTATCACATAAAGATAATCAGACGACCCCAGCAAACCGCGCCACTCCGCGCTGACGCAGAAACGTCGTTTCGCATCTAAAAAACATGTGCGCGGGAAACCGACCAGAAAGTCGATTTCCGCTACCGCAACATCATTTTTGTCCTGCGAGAGTGACATGGCATACCTCAAAAACCTCAAATTGGGAAAATCCCCTTTTTGGAGCCACATTAAACCACTTTCACCCACCGCAAGTCAATGTATTTTTTTTATTTTTATTTTTTTGTTAGAATAATATGATGATTCGGCTTCCGACGTATTTAAATGTCCACGCCGGAGCGGCAAAAGAACTAACTCGAACGATCTGACGTCCTGTAAAATACAGATTCCTGAATGAAAGACATAGCGGAAGGCAGGCGCTCCTGCCTGCCATTAGCGTTTTTTGACAGTCGGGAATGCCTGGCCTCCGTTCGTGAACGCCCGCCCTTCCCGCCTCTTGCGCTCCCGCGTGCGTTCGGGCCTGCGCGTTCTCTCGGGCCTTTCGGCCGCTTCGGCGATGAGCGTGAAGTCCGCGTGGCGCGCGTCGAAGTCCACCTTGACGACGTGTACCTGCACGACCGTGCCGATGCGGTAAACCACGCCGTTGGCGTTGAGGGTCTCGCTGGAGGGGTTGAAGCGCACAAACTGGTTGGAGAGGTTGGAGATGTGGATCAGGCCGCCCATCGCCAGCGCGGGGATGTCGATGAACACGCCGTAGTTCGTGCATTTCGCGACGACGGCCTGATACGCGATGGGCTTCTGGTCGTCGAGCTGCTGTTGCAGGAAACGGAATTTCTTGATCTCGATAAGCTGGCGCGAGGCATCGTCCGCCACCTGCTCGCGCTCGGTCGCGAGCGCGGCGGTGCCCATCAGGTAGTCCTGCGGCATCTGGCCACCGCCCTTGCCGTCGAGGTAGTCCGCAAGCTGGCGGTGCAGCACGAGGTCGGGGTAGCGGCGGATGGGCGAGGTGAAGTGCGCGTAGTACGCCTTCGCGAGGCCGAAATGCCCGATCTTCTCGGCGGAGTAGAGCGCGCGCTTCATGCTGCGCAGGACCATCGTGTGCGCGTGGTAGCGCAACGGGTGGTCGTGCGTGTCTTTCAGGAACTTCGCCAGCACCTGCGGGTGCGCGAGGTTGCCGGTGTGGAAACCCAGGAGCGCGAGGTTGGTCTTGAGCTCGTCGAGCTTGTCCTCGTCCGGCGGCTCGTGCAGACGCGCGAGAATCTTCGTGCCGCGCGTCCAGAGCTCCGTGGCGACGGCCTCGTTGGCCGCGACCATGCACTCCTCGATGAGCTGGTGCGACGCGTCGTAGGGGCGTATCAGAATGCCCGTCATGCGCGACTGCTCGTCCAGCACGACCTCCGCCTCCGGCACCTCCAAGTCGAGCGCGGCCATGGAGAAGCGGCGTTGGCGCAACTGCGCCGCCAGCGCCCAGCCCCCTTTCAGGAGCGCGGCGGCCTGGGGGGGGACTTTGGGCAGCCCCTCGGGCGGCTTCCCTTCGAGAATCGCCATGGCCTGCTCATAGTTGAGGCGCAGCTTCGAGCGGATGCGCGTGCGCGCGAAACGGCGGGCGATCATCTGGCCGCCGCCGTCGAACGTCATGAACGCGGAGAACGTCAGGCGGTCCTCGTCCGGGCGCAGGCTGCACACGCCGTTGGACAGCTGCTCGGGCAACATCGGGATGACCTTGTCCACGAGATAGGCGCTCGTGCCGCGCGCGCGCGCCTCGCGGTCGAGCGCGGAGTCCGGCCGCACGAAATGACTCACGTCCGCGATATGCACGCCCAGCACGCGGTTGCCCCGCGCGTCTGTCTCCAGCGAGATCGCATCGTCGAAATCCCGCGCCGTCGCGGGGTCCACCGTGATGATATAGGTCTTGCGCAGGTCCTCCCGCGCGCCCGGCCGCGCCAAGCGCTGCGACACCTTCTCCGCCTCCGCGATGACGCCCACGGGAAATTCCTCCGGCAGGCCGAACTGCTTCATCACGACGAGCGTGTCGAGCGACGGCTTGTCCGCCGGCCCGATGACGTCCACGATCTCGCCCTCGGGCGCGACATGGCGGTTCGCCCACCCCGTGAAACGCATCACCACGCGGTCGCCCGGCCTCGCGCCGTTGGTGGACGGCACCGCGAAATCGTGACGGTAAACCGGGTTCAGCGGCACCACATAAAACAGCTTGCCCGTGCTCAGGAGCGTCCCCACGATGTCATGCGCCGAACGCTCCACGATCTTGATGACCTTGCCCTTGGGGTCCGCGCCGCGCCGCGTGATGCGGATGGTGACGATGTCGCCCAAGAGCGCGGTGCCGAGATCCTCCGCCTCGATCCAGATGGCCTTGCCGGTGTCGCGGTCCAGCACGAAGCCCGCGCCGTTGCGGGCCATGCGCAGCGCGCCCGTCGCGAGGTCCGCCTCCTTCGCGAGGATGTACGCGCGCCCCTTGCGGGTCGGGACGATTTCCCCGTTGCGTACCATGCTGTAGAGCAGGTCGCTCATGCGCTTGATCTGCTTGCCGCGCAGGCCTAGCGTCTGGATGATGGCACGGTTGTCCCACGCCGTCTCCGGGCTGGATTCGAACAGGTAGCGTATGGCAAACGCCTCTTTATCAATTATTTTTTTCATGTTTCAACTACTGCTTTACATTCGTAACCGCCCGCTTGTCAGTGACGTACAGCGTCAAATAACCTGCGCGTTCAAGGCTATCCGTGATCGTCCGCATCAGAACGTGATCACGCTGCACAGGGACGAGGATACGGAGTCTGCTTTTCTTCGGGCATCCGCTGGCCACCACCGTCGCGGCGAGCTTCTCGGACGCGACACGTTGCCCGTTAAACCACACATCCCCAAACGAGTCAATGGCAATCTCCGGTGCGCGCGCGTCCTCGACGACACGCGACGTCACGCATCCGCCCCCGAGCAAGACCATCCCCGTGAACGCCATCAAAATCAAAAACCGCATAAACCCTCCGACGCAGTCGGTGTCAACCGAAGCCAATCCCCCGAACCTCAAACTCAACTGGCAAACATCTCGCCTTTTGTAAACGCGAGATAATCCTGGAGCGCGGCCCGCTTCGCAGGGTCTTGCTCCTTCGCAATCAAACCTTCAAGAATCGGGATCACGATGTCGTCGTCAATGGGGGCGAAACGCATGAGCGCATCGTCAATCGCATCGAGGTCGCTCAGCGTCGCGATCAGGGCCGCCAGCAGCTCCGCCTTCTCTGGGCCGTCGTCCATCTCGTCGATGGCCTCAAGCGTGTAGATCATCGTGGCCTCGGCGACCTCCGCATCCGCGTCGCCCAGCAGGTCGATGAGTTCCGGCAACGCCGCCGTGCCGAACCATCCCAGCAGGCTGGCGAGCCTCGTGCGCACCGCCGCCGATTTCGAGTTTTTCAACTGACGCGCCGCCTCTTTCACGCCCTGCAAATCATCCGCGTCGGACGCCGTCTGGAGTTTCTCGATCCACTGTTTCTCTTCGGCCGACAGGTTCTCCGCGCCCTCAATCAAGTCAACGCCGCCCCAGTCCGGGCGCGCGTTCGTCGAGGCCGCCGCACCTGCCACGCTGGCCACACCGCTCGTGGCGCCGCCCCCGTGAAGCGTCCACCCCGGGCGCACAGGCTGCTGCCGGCCCGCTGGGCCGCGCTTCGTTCCCGCGGTTGACGAGCTGCCGCCGTTTGCCGTCCCGCCGGGCTGGCGGCCCTTCAACACAAGCCAGCCGCCGACAAGCCCGATGGCCAACAGGCCGATAATGAGAATCGTCTTCTTCATACGCATCCTTTGTTGTGCGCCCTAGCGCTGGCGCCTCGCTTTGCTTGCGGCCTTCGGCCACAGGTTCGTCCCGTTCGGGTACTCAATCCTCGCCGCCTTATGCAGCACGGGCATCCATTCCTTCTGGATCTCTTCGACTCGCTCTTTCTCGATCGCGGCGCGGATCTGCTCATGGTTCATGGGGGGGAAGGGGTCGTACATCAGCAAAAGGATTTTCGCCAGCTTGACGCTCGCCACCTGTTTCGCCACGGCGGACTCCTCCTCCGCGCCCTCTGTCCGCTCCAGCACGCGGATGATGAGCAGCCCGTGCCCCGAGTCAATCGGATCGGAGACCGCCCCGACGGGCAGCCGGAACGCCTCCGCGCGCAGCTTCGGGTCGTCAATCTCGCTGTAGGTGAATTCGCCCCACTCCTTGCCGTCCTCCGGCTGGTGCTGGGAGACTTTCAGCGCCATCTCCGCGAAGTCCGCCCCTGCGCGCAGCTCGCGCACAATCTCCTCGCCGCGCGCCACCACGACCTTGTTCGACTCCGCATAGTTTTCGTTCCAGTCCGCCCGCCGCTTCATCACCGTGCCAACCTCCTCATCCGAAACCGCTAGGCGGTCTGCGTACACGGCCTTCCGTATCGCCTTCATATACGCATCCTCGGCGGCGTTCTGCTTGTACAGCGCGGTCTTCGCCCCCAGCACGGCCGCGAAGTTATCGTCCACCTTGTTCGGCATCAGGCTCCGCCATATCATGCGCTCCGACTCTGCCAACTCCTCTGCCGTGAGGCGGATGCCCAGCCGCTTGCCTTCCTGAAGGATCAGCTGCTTGTTCACATACTCGGGGATAACCTTTGCCGCGCGGGCTGAACGGTAGGTGTTGACGGCCGGCCGGGTTGCTTGCGGCGTGCGGAGCTCGTAGAGGGCGACGTGCAGGTCGAGCTTGTCGTCATGCGCCTGCCGCGTCAGCGCCTGGCCGTTGACGGACACGATGACATCCGTCGGCGCCATGTCCGCCAGCGCGACCTGCTTGTCCGCAATGATAACGCCCGGCTCTAACTTTTTCTTCTGGCATCCCCCGCCCGCAAGCAGGCCCACAGCCATAACCAACACGAAAATGGGTCTAATCATAATATGCCTTTTCATAAGAGGGAATCAGTATAGGGTTTTCAGGACCGAATCGCAAGCTCTGATTGCAGTTTTCAGCTTTCAGGGGATTCCAAAAATGAACCGCGAAAGACACGAAAGACGCGAAAATGGATGAAGGTTTTTAGACAGGATGAACAGGATTGACAGGATTTCCCTTCGGGCGCATATAGCCGCCGCACGCCATATTATCGAAATCGCCTTTGCATTCGCCTATCGTTATCCGTCTTTCAGGACGCTGGCGTTTCGGATGTCTCGCCGTACCTGCGCGGTGAGGTCGGCGGGGGAGTCGAATGTGCGCTCGTCGCGGAGGCGGGCGAGGAGTGAGACTTCCAGCGACTGCCCGTAGAGGTCGCCGCCGGGGTAGCCCAGCAGGTGGGTCTCGAGGGCGGGGCCTGCGGGCGCGGCGAACGTGGGCGCGGTGCCGAAGTTGGAGACGCTGTTGTAAACCGTGCCGCCCACGCGCGTGCGCGTCGCGTACACGCCGGGGGGCGGCAGGACGGCCGCGAGGGGCCGGATGTTGGCGGTGGCGAACCCTAACTGCCGCCCGGCCCCGCGGCCGCGCACGACCGTGCCGGTGAGCGCGTATGGGTAGCCCAGCATGGCGCGCGCGTCCGCGACCCTCCCTTCGGCGATGGCCTGGCGGATGCGCGTGCTGGAGATTTCCGCGCCTTGGTATTCGGCGTACTTCACGACGACCACGCGGAAACCGTAAGCCCTGCCGTATTGCTCGAGCGATTCGGGCGTGCCTTCGGCGCGGCGGCCGAAGCGCCAGTTCGCGCCGCAGCGGATCTCGCTCAGGCAAGGGGGGTGGGCGCGGGACTCTTCGCCGCAGAGGCGTTTGACGAAGGCCTCGGGCGTGAGCAGGGCGAGGGCGCGCGTGAAGGGCAGCAGCAGCACGCCGTCGAGGCCGAGGGCCTCGAGGCGGGCGAGGCGCCCCTCCAGGGTGTTCAGCAGGGGCGGCGCCTTGGAGGGGGCCAGCACGGCAAACGCATGGCGGTCGAACGTGAGCGCCCACGCCTGCCCGCCGGCCTCACGCGCGCGCTCGACGGTGGCATTCAGCACGTCTTGGTGCCCCCGGTGCACGCCGTCAAAAAATCCGGCCGCCAGCATGACGGGGACGTCGAGTCTGCGGAGTTGGGAGGCGTGTGTGAGGAGTTGCATGACGGCGGGAGGGGAGAGATGAGAAATTAGGAATTAGGAATTAGAAATTAGGGATGGCCGGGAGCGCAGGGCTTCCGCCCTGCAATTAGGAGGTTGATATGCGGAATGGGCATTCCTGCGGGCAAGAGAGGCGAACGTTCGGGCAATGCGGCTCGATTTCCATATCCCTCATCTCTCATCTCAAATTCCTAATTCCTAATTCCTAATTTCTAATTGCAGGGCGGAAGCCCTGCGCTCCCGGCATTGCAGGGCGGAAGCCCTGCGCTCCCGGCGTTTCATCGTGGTGGCCGCAGGGCGGCGGCCATCTGCGCGAGGGGGATGACGCGGGCGGCGAGTTCGGGGGGCGTGAGCCGCAGGATGTCGTCGAAGGGGAGCGCGTCGGCGACGCTGAAGGCGCCGGACTTGGTGCGGCACAGGGAGTCTAGGCACGCCCCGCAGCCGAGGGCCTGGCCGACGTCGTGCGCGAGGGTGCGGACGTAGGTGCCTTTCGTGCAGTCCACGGAGAACGTGACCAGCGGGGGGGCCCAGTCCTCGAGGTCGAAGCGGTAAACGTGGATGAAGCGTTGCTTGCGCTCGACCTCCTGGCCTTTGCGCGCGAGTTTGTAGAGGGGGACGCCCTCGACCTTGATGGCGGAGACCATGGGGGGGGTCTGGTAGGAGTCGCCGACGCGCTTGGCCATCTCGGCGGCGACCTGCTCGCGGGTGACGGCGTCGAAGGGGCGTTCCTCGAGGGTCTCGCCGTCGCAGTCCTGGGAGCTGGTGACGCGCCCGAGGCGCATCGCGCCGGAGTAGGATTTGTCGCCGCCCATGATGATGTCGGAGAACTTCGTGCCTTTGCCGAGCAGGATGATGAGCAGGCCCGTGGCGTTGGGGTCGAGGGTGCCGCCGTGGCCGACCTTCTCGATCTTGAAGGCCTTGCGGATTTTGTGGACGACGTCGTGCGAGGTGGGGCCGGTGGGCTTGTCCACGAGCAGGACGCCGTTGAAGGGGTCGGGGGGGGGTGTGGGTGTCATCGGAAGTGAGAGGTAATAGGTGATAGGTGATAGGCGGGGAGTCGTCCGGCTGGACTTTGGAACTCCCGAACGTTAGAACTTTTTGTTGGGGTCTTCGGGGGTGGTGAAGCCGAACTTGGGGACGGGGCGGCCGAGTTTCTGGCCCAGCACCATGTTGACCTGCTCGACGGCCTCGACGAAGGCGCGGGCGCGGGTCTCCTCGCGCTTGAGGTCTTCGGCCGAGGCGTTGGGGCGCTGGGCGGAGGCGGCCTTGTCGCCGGCCTTCTCGGCGGCGGCGGCCTGGGCCTGGGCGAGGCGTTTCTTGGCCTGCTCCATGTCGTTGAAGTCCGAGCCGAACTTCTTGACGGAGCGGGGCTTGATGCGGTTGCCGGGGAAGGTGCCCTTGACGGCGAGGTTGGTCTTGTCCTCGTCCCACTTCTTCTTGGCCTCGGCGAGCGCGGCGGGGAAGGCCTTCTCCTCCTCCTTGATCTGCGCGGTCAGTTTGGCGTACTCCTCCTTGTTCATGATCATGTAGCCGGACTGCCCCATCATGTCGAAGGCCTGGTAGATGGCGACGGTCTCGGCGGCGTGGAGTTGGGCGGTCAGGGCGAGGGCAGTCAGGGCGAGGGCGGCCAGCGCAAGGTATCGTTTCATCGCGTGTCTCCTTTATGCGTTCTCGTCTGTCGCGGGCTTGCCCCCGGGGACCCATTCCTCGGAGAAGCGCGGCTGGCGGCCTCCGGGCGGGGGGAGGGTGTGCCTGTTGCCGGCCTTGGGGGGGGAGGTGTCGTGGCGGCGCGTCCCGAGGTGGCGCGGGGGGGTGGGGTCGTGGCGCGGGCGGTCGCCGCGCGGGGGATGGTCAGGGCGTTTGGCCTTGACGGGCGCGGGGCGCTCGTGGCGCGTGTGCCGTTGCGGCGGCGCGGCGGGCGGCGGCGGCGGTTGCGGCGCGGGGGCCTCGGCCTGCGCGGGTTGCGGCGCGGGCGCGGGGGCGGCCATGGCCTCCTCTTCCGCCACATCTTTCAGCAGCCCGCCGGCCAGTTGCTTTCCAAACGAATACGGCATAATCTGCATCAGCTCACTGCTCAGCACGCCTTCTATCTCCATCGAAAAACTGATTTTAATCGTAACGTCCTTATGGCATATCAGGCCCTCGATATCCTCATCCCCGATCACAATGCGCTTCACGCGCGGCGGGGAAATGTTCACCGTCTTCATCAAAACATTCGAGAGCGCGGTAGAGGCCGACCCCACCATCTGATTCATAATTTCGGAAATG
>Ga0082212_10000462_pt1 | contig 58891 bp, 55 predicted proteins | sample TergutNt197P3_FD_71548 | JGI IMG/M metagenome (GOLD analysis project Ga0082212, IMG submission 71548) | Neocapritermes taracua P3 segment gut microbial communities from Petit-Saut dam, French Guiana - Nt197 P3 | ecosystem: Host-associated > Arthropoda: Insects > Digestive system > Gut ... | reverse complement strand
TAAAAATTTTATTTTTTATATAAAAAAAAATTTATTTAAAAAAATTTTTTAAAAAAAAAAAAAACCTAAAAAAAAAAAAAAAAAAAAAAAAAAAAAAAAAAAAAATATAAAGGAAAATAAGCTCTCAGCAAAAATTTTTACGAAAAAACAAGAAAGAATAACAATTTATTAAATAAATAAGAAGATATGGTAGAATTTTTAAAAAAAAATCTAATTTAATAAAATATAAATATTAATTAATATATACATTTTTAATATGATAATAATAGTGAGGAGTTAGATGAAATTATATTTAGATATGTGTTGTTACAATAGACCCTTGATGACCAAAACCAATTAAAAATAGAATTAGAAAGTATTGCTAAATTATATATCCAAAATGAAATCCAAAAAGGTAATTATAAATTAGTATGGTCATTTATGTTAGACTATGAAAACAAAGCAAACCCTTATGAAAATAAAAGAAAGAACATTCAAAAATGGGAAGATATCGCAACAGAATTCTGTGACTTTAATGAAGATATATTAAATACTGGAAAAAAGTTACAAAAGCTAAACATAAAAGAAAATGATGCTTTACATATTGCCTGTGCATTATTTAGCAAATGTTCTCATTTTATTACTACTGATTATAAACTAACAAATAAAAAAATTGATGGAATTAAAGTAATCAACCCCCTAGATTTTATAAAAAAAACTGGAGGAACACAATGAAATCTGAAATGGCTCTTAGAAACGAAGCTATGAACATATTAGTTAAAAAATTAGGTTTATTTGATGCTGAAAGATTCATAGCTACCATAAAAAAAGATAAATTTGATTACACAGAATGGAGAAGAGACTTATACAGTAATCAAACAATTGAAGAAATCTACAGTAAAGCAGCTGAACTATCCAAACTCAAAAAGAAACAAAAATAAAAAATAGATTGAATAAAAAATAATGTTGTTTAGTGCCATATCACACTACGGCTCATTTAAGAGCTTCGCCACCAAAGGTGACAAGGTAAATAGGGACTTAGCTAAACATCACTTATACTATGTATAAGCTATTATTTAACACTTTTGTTTTTCATACACTTTTAAAAATTAAGATAATATAAATTTAATATTTTAGAGCAAAAATACAAACTTACAGATACTATTCTTAAGAAAGTAACACTATCATCTAATTTTTTAAAAGCAGCTCACCAAGGAATTTCTCATATTAAATAACAATTTCAATGAGAATTATGATACATATAACCACTTCAATTGTATATTTATTTAATAATAATAAAATAAACCATACTAATTTCCATTTCATAGCATCACCTCCTCAAAATTTGTGAGAAGGCAAGTTGACTATGTGTAAGACTGTATGCCCTCTCCAATCAAATAATCAACTGTTTTTAACTTGGTGATACTGCATAATTATTATGTTCTTTATATTATATTAATATTACTATAATAAAAATTTATATTAATATAATAAAAATAGAAAAGTTTATATCTGATTAATAACAATATAATAATGTGTAAGTCTGTATGTCAGAGGTTCTTTGATTTGAATCTGATTATAAACAAAAAAATCATTGCTACCTCTTCTTCAATTTTTAATTAATTTGAATATATCTTTTTTTAAATAAAATTATTTATTTTTAATATTTATTTTAAGAGTTTTTAATATTTAATATTATAAATGTAAATTATAATTTAAATTTTAATAATAGACATAATAATTTATATTTTCATTATAAAAATAATATTTAAAGAAGAATTTAAAAAGTTATACAACAATTATTGAAAAGCTAGAGTTATTGGATACGGGAAAATTGAAGACATAATAATAAAAAATCCATTTAATCAAAGTAACATATTGATATAAATGTAAAAAAAGAAGATTTAACTGAAGAAGAATTAAAACACTTAAAGACAGGATTTACAATATTTGAAGAAAATTCTGAAGAAAAATAAAATAAAAAAGCACAATTCTTTAAAAATTGTGCTTAAATCACGTTTAATTTTCTCATTTCAATTGCCATTACTTCCTTACATAATTATCTATAAAAAAATAATTTAATTAAATATTATATGTTATATTATAAGAATAATTGATTATATAAATTTATTGATAAAATGAAAAGTTCTAAGAAAGCTACACAATTTAAAAAAAAGGAAAATAAACTTTCAAAAAAATTTATAAAAAAACAAGAAAAAATAACAATTTTTAAAGGAATCTAACTATTTTAATAAAAATAATCCATGAAAAAATAAAAATTATTATTATCTTAAAAATAGGTAATATTTATAAGATATGGCACAATATTAATTATATGTTAATAACTTATTTGAAGGTAGTAATAATGAATAAAAAAGAAACTATTAATGTGAAAGGTACAGAAATTGTGCTTATATCCAAAGCAGAAGAGGATTATTTTTCACTAACAGACATAGCTAAACATAGAAACAATAAAAATTCATCAGAAATAATTAGTCTTTGGCTTCGTACTTATAGTACAATAGAATACTTAGGATTATGGGAAAAATTAAATAATCCAAATTTTAAACCCCACATATATGAGGGGTTTAAAAATGAGTCTGCAAAACCCCATTTTTGGATGTCTCCAAAAAAATGGATAAATGAAACAAATGCTATTGGTATGATTTCTAAATCAGGACGATATGGTGGTGGAACTTTTGCTCATTCAGATATTGCTTTTAAATTCGCATCTTGGATTTCTGCAGAATTTGAATTATATCTTATTAAAGAATTTAAACGCCTGAAAATGGAAGAACAAAAACGTTTGTCAAATGAATGGAATTTACAAAGAACATTATCAAAAATTAATTATCACATCCATACAGATGCTATTAAAGAAACAATTATTCCAAAAATTGTCACCAAAGAACAAGTATCATTTGTATATGCGAATGAAGCAGATTTACTAAATGTAGCACTTTTTGGAATGACTGCTAAGGAATGGCATAAAGCTAATCCTAACAAAAAAGGGAATATTCGTGATTATGCTACATTAGAACAATTAATTGTTCTTTCAAATATGGAAGGAATTAATGCTCTTTTAGTTCGAGAAAGAATTTCTCAAAGTAAAAGACTTATACAATTAAACAATGTTGCAATCACACAAATGCAATCTATTATAAATAATAACCATTTGATAAAAAAATTGAAATAATAAGACACAATATCAAGTGATTATTAAATCATACTAATCACTTAAATATCTTTTACTATTTTTATTTAAATTTTTTAAAGAAATATATAGAAACTAGAGATATCCACAAAAAACCAATTGAAAGTGTGATTCTTTGGAATAGACCAGCATAAGTTTCAAGTCCTGGAGGGTTATAATATCCTACAGCTGTTAAAAATGCAAATAGTAAAAACATTAATCCTGAAATGGAAGAAAATAATAACCATTTTAACTCTTTTTTATATGCAAAATAGTTACCAATTATAAAACAACCTAGAGGTGTTGAAAAAAACAAAAGTGATACACATGTTTGATGCATAATACCACTAAATGTAGGGTTTGTGATTACAACTGGTGCACCAGCAGGATAACCATTTGCAAAATCTGAAGTAAAAATTGCTGAGCCTATAAATGCTAGTGCACAAATTATTACAAAAATTGGAACCCATTGTGAAATTCCTTTTTCACTTTTCCAAATATTCCATAATCCATAAGCAAATAAAAGGGTTAAAACTCCTGTGATAAAGAAAGTAGCTACTTGAATCCATCCTGTAGGTCCGAATGATAAAGAACTAATAGGATGCATCAGGGGATTATAAGTTTCTCTAAAAGCTTCTTGAATAATCCATGAAAGTGTAAAAAACACACCAGCAATTGTTCCACATATTATAAACCATTTATTATTTATATTGGATATAATATTCTTATTAAACATAGTTATTCCTCTTTTAAAATATTATTTCATGAAATAATTAATAATCCACTATGAAACTTTAAAAATTATTATATTTAATTATATTTTAAATAAAAAATTTTTCCAAAACAAAAGTTTTTTTATTGTCCTACCTCATTTAGAAACATCAATCATTTTTAAAACTGCTTTTAGAGATTTTTTAGCTACATCATCAGGGACAGATATTTCAAACTCTTCATTTAGCAATGCATTTTTAACTTTTCCAAGAGAATGTAACTTCATAGTCTTACAAATAGCTTCATCTAGTAGAGGATAAAATTTTTTATCTGGAATTTCCCTATTTAATCTTGTTATTAAATCTATTTCAGTTCCAATGATAAATTCATCACTATCTGATTCTTTTGCTAGATTAATCATTCCACCAGTACTTAATACATGATCTGCAAGAGATTGTACTGCCATACTACATTCTGGATGAACAACCACCTCAGCATTAGGATACTTTTCTCTTGTAAAAGCTATATCCCCCTCATGAAACATTTTATGAACATAACAATGCCCACCAACAGGTAATGGAATAATTTCTTTTTTAGTTTGTTTTGCAACAAAGTTAGCTAAATTATTATCGGGTCCAAAAAGAATTTTATCTTCATCTAAGCTTTCTACAACTTCTAAAGCATTTGCAGATGTGACCAGAATATCCGCTTCAGCTTTCGCTTCGGCTAATGAATTAACATAAAGAACAACAGCTGCATCAGGATGTTTTTCCTTAGCTTCTATTACTTGATTGTAGCTTAACATATGAGCCATTGGACATTCAGCTTCCCTGTCAGGTATAATAATTTTTTTATTCGAATTTAATATATAAGCTGTTTCAGCCATAAAGTCTACACCACAAAAAACAATTAGATCATTATCTTTAATTTTAGAAGCTTTTATACATAGCTCCAACGAATCCCCAAGAAAATCTGCAACTTCTTGAATCTCTTCTGGTTGATAATTGTGAGCAAGAATAATTGCATTTTTTTTCTGTTTTAAATCAATTATCTCTTTTTGTAAATCTGTTAACATATAAATTACCATAATTATTTGCTATAGATATTATATACTATAAAAATTATTTTATATTACTTTAATTTATAAAAATTATTTTATATAATTTATATTTATAAAAATTATTCCTATTAATTAATATTTTAAAAATTATTAACTAATTAAAATATAAAAAAATTATTTTACATAATTTATATTTATAAAAATTATTATCTATAACTAGCTGATTTCTTATTATCCATTTGTATTTATTATATAAATATTTTAATATTATTTATTTTTCTACTTCATTAATTATCTCTCTAACTTCATCAGCTAAATTTAAACGATGAGTTTCAATTTTAGAATAATCTTGAGCCCATGCACTAATTTTCAATTTTGTTCCAGTAGCCATTATTTCATCGACAACAACTCTTGGAGAGGAATTTTCTAAAACCCAGTCTAAATTAGATATTTTTTGAATAAAGATACCTTTGAATTTACCTACATTAATATTAGCAGGTATTACTATATTTAAATCAATTCTATGATTATCAAAAAATGTATGATTAATATAAGGGTTTGTTGCAAGAACAGAATTAGGAATAGTAACAATCAGATTATCTGCAGTAACTACCGTTGTTGTTCTAAATCCAAGTTTTTTAACTTTTCCTTTAACATTTCCAACTTCAATAATCTCATCAACTTTTACAGTTTTATCAGCTAATATAAACATTCCAGAAACAAAACTAGAAATAATATCCCTAGCTGCAAAACCAATACTAATACCAACTATCCCTAAACTAACAATTATACCATTAACATCAATTCCAGCTAAATTTAATATTATTATAAAAGCAGATATATAAATTAAATATTTAAAAATATCATTCAATAAGTAATTAAGAGTGGCATCAATATCAAATTTTTCTGTAACTTTATTTATTATAAATGAAAATAATTTAACTAAAATAAATGAAATAATAACAGTAATTATTGCGTATATTAGAAAATTAAATGTAGAATAATGGAAAACTTGTGTTATAAACTCTAAATTCATTTTATCCACCTATAAAAGTTTTAAAAGTATAATTTAATCACAATATTATGTAGATACCCCATTATCGTGTATTTACAGATATAATGTAATCTTATATTAATAAATATATATATATATATAAATAAATAAATATGATTATATAAATATAAATATATATATATATATATATATATATATATAATTTCATGATATTATATATCTATAGTCATAAAATCATGAGCTATCTCTGTATTTTCAAATATATTTAAAGCCTCTTTTTTTAAATTATCAACATTAGTATATCTTGTACTAATATGAGTAAGTATTAACTTTGAAACATTAGCTTGTTTAGCTATTTCTGCAACTTGAGATGAAGTTGAATGACTATTATTAATAGCTTTTTCATTGTCCTTATCTTCATATGTAGCTTCATGAATTAAAATATCGGCATTTTTAGATAATTCTATTATTTCTTCACAAGCTACTGTATCTCCAGAATAAACAATTTTTGACCCATTACGAGGAGGCCCTAATACTTCTTCTGGTTTGATAATCTTCCCATCAAGGACAATTTCATTGCCTCTATGAAGTTTGCCAAAATCTGGCCCAGGTTTCACTCCAAGTTCAATAGCTTTTTCTCTTAAAAATCTTGGTTTTTTCTTTTCATAAATTGAGTAAGAAATATTAGCTACATTATGGCGAGTTTTTATACACTCAATAGCATATTCTTCTGTTTCAACAAGGGTTTGAATCTCAGTTCCATTATTATCAATTTCATGAATTATAATTGGAAAATCAATAACAAAGTATCCAAGATTGAATATGGCTTCTTTTACATCTAAAAGGCCAACAGGACCATATATGTGGAGAGGATTATCTGGCAATCTCCCCCTAAATCCCATGGATTGAATAAGACCTGGAAGCCCCAGTATATGATCTCCATGTAAATGACTAATGAATATTTTGTCAATCTTCATTGGACTTATTTTTACATTAGATAATTGGCGTTGAGTTCCTTCACCACAATCAAAAAGCATAATCTCCCCAAAAGCTTTCAAAGCTATAGCTGGATGATTTCTATATTTTGAAGGAACTGCAGAAGAAGTCCCTAAGAATGTAAGTTCCATTAAATCACGAATAATAATGTTATTGACCTTAATAAGAATAATTATAAAATATAATATAAAATATTATTATAAAAATTTTATTATTAAAATATTATTTCTTTAATAAAAATAATTATAAAATATAATATAAAATATTATTATAAAATTTTATTATTAAAATATTATTATAAAAATATTATTTCTTTAATAAAAATAATTATAAAATATAATATAAAATATTATTATAAAAATATTATTTCTTTAATAAAAATAATTATAAAATAATTATAAAATATAATATAAAATATTATTATAAAAATATTATTTCTTTAATAAAAATAATTATAAAATATTATTGATTATAAAATGATTAATTTCTAAATAAGGTATAGAATAATTATATATAATCACCAATTACTTTTCTAAAGATATTTCTATAAACTTCTAAATGTGATGATAATACCTCTTTTTTAATATTATCATTTTTAACATGAAAATATTTGTTTAATAAATTATATATAATTTAGTGTTAATATTAATAAATATAAATATAGCTATTTGGTGATTTTTATGAAAAAAGCAATAGAAACTTGGATAGAAGAAGACATTGGATTTGGAGATATTACTAGTGAAGCATTAATTAGTGATGATGTATTGGCTAATGCAAGAATAATTGCCAAAGAAAAAGGCATTATAGCTGGTTGTCAAATAGCTAAAGATATATTCCAAAGTAGAGGATTGATGGTTGCAGTATTTAAAGATGATGAATCTGAGGTCTTTTCTGGGGGATTAATTATAGAAATTATGGGTAAAGCTAAAGATATATTAGCACTTGAGAGAACTGCACTTAACATACTTATGAGAATGAGTGGAATAGCTTCAGAAACTAACGAACTTGTTAAAAGGTGTAAAAATTTCAATCCAAATATTAAAATAGCTGGAACTCGTAAAACTGCTCCAGGATTAGCTAAATTTGATAATTTGGCAATAAATATTGGGGGAGGAGATTCACATCGATTTTGTCTCGATGATATGGTTTTAATTAAAGATAATCATATTAAAATCATAGGGTCTGTAGCTGAGGCAGTAAAGCAAGCAAGAGAAAGAGTTAGCTTTACTAAAAAAATAGAAGTTGAAGTTGAAAATAGTAAAGACGCAGCTATAGCTTCAAAAAGTGGTGCAGATATTATAATGTTAGATAATATGAGTCCTGAAAAAGTAAAAGAAACAATAGAAATTTTAAATGATTTTAATCTTAGAAAAAATGTGCTTATTGAAGTTTCAGGTGGAATCAATTCTGAAAATGTGACAAAATTTGCAGAAACAGGTGTTGATATAATTTCTCTAGGTTCACTAACACATTCAGCTAAAAGTTTAGATATGAGCTTAGAACTTAGCTTAGAAAATTGAGTAAAAATCGAAATCAAGCAAAAATTTTAGAAATAACAATTTAATAATATAAAAAAATAAGGCTCATTACAACTAATGTTTCTTATTAAAAAAGAATTTATTATATTGAGTAAATATAAAAATTTTTATTATAAGAAAAACTTTTTAGAAAAATGTAAATATTTTTTGTAAAGAAAAAACTTTTTATATTGATATTGTATATATTATAAAAGCTATTTTAATAAATTATCCGTTTCTCTTAAGAATTTATCAAAATCAGATAAATAATTTTTATCTTGTATTTTTCTAAATTTATTATATTCAGATTTAGCTATTTTATCAGCAGTTTCTCTTGATACTTTTCCTTTATTTTTTAAAACATCATATTCATTAAATTCTAAAAATTTATCTAGTTTTTCACTCCAATCTTTCATATACATTGCTCTTTTTTCAATAGCTTGATTTTCAGCATAATCTAAAAACATTGATACAATACGATTTAATTTAGATATTTCTTCCTTGCTAAGCAATTTTTAGCTATTGAAATGTCTTTTGATAAAATCTTACCTTTAGGAGCATTACCCCAAGTTGTAAGCCCCATATTCACCTGTTTGCTGTTTGCCCTTTCAGATATAATTTCAGGAGCAGTTAGTTTAGAAATTGCATAATGTAATTTATTTTGAACCATTTTAAAAAATTCTTGAGTAACCTCAGCTTTAGGATTATAGTCATAGCTAGTTGCATAAATATCTGTTATTTTTTGATAAAATCTCCTCTCAGATGAACGAATTTCTCTAATTTCATCAAGTAATTTATCAAAGTAATCTTTCCCAAAACGAGTTCCATTTTTAAGTAATTCAATATCCAAAACATAACCTTTGACAATATACTCTTTTAAGACATTTGTAGCCCATATTCGAAACTGAGTAGCTTGTTTAGAGTTTACACGGTAGCCAACTGATATAATAACATCAAGATTGTAAAAATTAACCTCACGCTTTACATTTCTTTTTCCTTCTTTTTGAACTGTCAAAATTTTTTTGACAGTTGAATTTTCATTAAGTTCATCCGTTTCAAAAATTTCCTGAAGATGGTAACTTATGTTTTGTTTTGTTACAGCAAAGAGTTCAGCTAAGGATTTTTGAGAAGCCCAAATAGTTTCATCACCAAGAATGACTTCAATAGTTACCGCACCTTCTTCACCAGAATATAACAATGTTTCAATTATTTCAAAATTATTTTTATCCATAAAAATCACTATTATATAATTTGAATTTTTAGAATATAAATAAATTCCAAGCATTTGAAAAGTAATATTTTAAAATAATAATAACACTCAAATCGGCATTTTTCCAGAATTAACCATATTAATTGCCATAATACTTTTATTTATTCCATATCTTCTAAAAAACTAGATAAAAATACATTCATTTCTATTTCTTCTCTAACTATAAAGTCATCAATTTTAGCTTTAGCTTCATCACTAGAAAAAGGTGCCATTTCTTCATCATAAAAGATTTTTATATACAAGTCATTATCTTTTATCTGTATTTCTCCTTCTAAATTTTCTTTTAAAAATTCTAATGAACTTGAATCAAGTCCTGTTACTTTATAATTCACAAAACTCATATCTTTATCTTCAACATCAATTTTTTCAGCTAATCCGTAATTTTCTACCTTTACTTCCATAAAATATTCTCCTCAGAATTAACACAAATCAAAAACATTTTACTTAAAATCCTTCAAAAATTCTTCTAACTTCTCTTCTACTTTTATTATTTCATGAGTTCCAATATGTCCCATAAGAGAATCATAAATAACTAATTCAGACCCCTCAATCATCTTTGACATTGGAATACTATCAAGTTCTGGAGGGAAATATTGATCTTGATTTATAGCTACTATTAAAGTTTTTGCTTTTATATTAGAAATAATATCTTCAATGTCATATGCAATTGAAGCATTATTTCTATAAATTATATCGTTAGCATCCCACGCTTCCTCAACAATTTCCTCAGCCATTTCAGCCATAGCTATATCAATTTCTGTGTTAGATAAATCATATCTATAATATTCTCTTGAAAGTCCAAATGGAAACATGGATTCATTAGCTAACTTCAAAGATTTAGTTAAGTCTCCAGTGTAGTTTCCATTATTATAATTAGAATCACTTTCGATAATATCATTCATGAATTTAAAAATAGCATAGTTATGACCAGCTACCTTATAACTACTTACTAAGGATATTAAAAAGTCTGAATAATCAGGATATTTAGCTCCCCAAGTTAAACATTCAAATCCTCCCATAGAATTTCCTATAATTCCTCTGAGATGTTTAATATTAAACTTAGCTTTTAAAAACTCCATCTGAAATCGTACCATATCTTCAATAGAATATTTTGGAAATTTAGCTCCAAGTTTTGTAGTTGAAGGGCTTGCTGAGTTTGGAGATCCAAGGGTAGTAATAGCTACTATAAAAAATTTTTCAGTATCTATTGGTTTTTTTAAACCTACAACATCAAGAAGTCTCCTGAGTGATCCATAATCTCCTCCCCAACCATGGCAAAATACAATACAATTTGTTATACAACCTTTATCATCTGTAATTGGTGTTCCAAAAGCGATATATTCAACTGGTAAATTTTCCAACTTTTCTCCAGATAAAAATTCAAATGACTCTAATTCGTAATATTCTCCACTGAAATCATCTTCACTAATGTTTGTTTTATAAGTTTGAGTGATAATATCCCTCTTTAATAATTTGTTTATCTTATTTAATCTTTAAATTATATTAATAATATTTTTATAAAATATAATAAATTTATAAAATCTTTAAATTATATTAATAAAATATTTTTATAAAATATAATAAATTTATAGAATCTTTAAAATATAATTTTAAAATATAAAAAATATTTTTATAATTATAATAAATTTATAAAACTCTTTAAAATATAATAAAATATTTTTATAAAATATAAAATTTATTCAATTAAATCTTCTATAACTATATAACTTTATAAATAATATATAATTTTTATAATTAATATAAAATGTTATAATAATAAAAATGTTATAACTAATATAAGATTTATTATAAAAGTAAATAAAATAAGAATAATACTAATTTTAAAAAATACTTATATACTAATTGTGATATGATGAAATACAAATTACTTGAAAATCCCACTATTGAAGAAGCTTATGACCTTGTTGATGGAGGTATTCGCAAAAAAGCCGTGATAAACATATTTGCATATTGTAAAGTTAGTTATGAAGGAAGAGCACTTAGTCAACTAGATTGGGGAGAACGTTTTATCATGTTAAAACCAGATGGAACATTTTTAATTCATCAAGAGAGAAAAACAGATCCTGTTAATTGGCAACCTCCAAAATCAAGATCTAGAGCTTTGATAAAAAACAATACACTGATTTTAGAAAGTCACAGAAGATCTCCAAAAGAAAAACTAGAGGTTGAAATAGAAAAAGTTTACTTTGGAAGTTTTGCAATAGCTGAAGATTATCAAGAACTAGAATTAGCAGGTTATGAAAAAGACATGGGTGATATGATAATGAAACACCCATCAATAATTGAATCAGGTTTTACTCCAACAGCTAGAGAATATGGTACTGAACATGGTTTTATAGACATTTTAGGTAAAGATAAAGAAGGAAATCTAATGGTCCTTGAACTTAAATGTCGCAAAGCTGGAGTAAATGCAGTAAAACAAATTAGGCGCTACCTAAACGACTTTGAAGAAGGAAAAAACACCTATCTAAAAGAAGTTGGAGTAGAAAAGAAAAAAATTAGAGGTTTGCTCGTAGCTCCAGATATAGGGGAAGATGCTAAAGAACTTCTTGAAGAAGAAGGTATTGAATTTAAAGCAGTTGAAGCTCCTAAAGAACTAAAAAACGACAAAAAGGTAACATTAGATATTTTTTAATAAAAAATATTTATAATGAATTTATTATAAACAACATCTACTAGTTAATTTTTCAAATAAATATATAAAAATTTAGAGTTATTATAAATGATGAGTTCACATTTTATGAACAAAAGGACTAAAAAAGCAACATTTATATATGTTGAAATCAATATAATTCATCACAGAATACTATAGAAAATATTTAAAAAACTATTCAAATAAATTAAAGAAAAATATTTTAAGAAAAAATCATTTGAACATTCAAAAAAAACAATAATAGTAAAATTGGATTTAAAAAAGATTTGACCTATGATTGCTTGTATTGAAAAGTTAAAAAGAATTTTCAATCCAAGATAGGCAGGAGGTCAACTCTTTAGTTATTAAATTAGAAAACACATAGAATGCCCTAAATAATAACGTAATAGGTCCAGAAATGAACAAAAAAACCGTGATTTTCGTAGCATTTTTGTTCTTATATCTTTTCTGCACTATAGATACAATATTATTAGCAGAAAAAGGAATTGATTTAAATTCCATAGAACATCTTGAAAAAATCCATGAAAATCCTCATAAACCACACGAAAAACAAGACGAACCCTCGAATAAACTTAAAAAACCAAAAACTATTAAAAAAATTAGAAAGAAAAACAAAATCTTAGAAGATAAATGTATTACAATTGTTGATATTTCAGAAGTTAATAATGAAGTTAAAAGTAATATTTACAAAACCACTATTACAAATATTATTAACTAAAAAGATTTAAATATTCAGAATCTTTTGAAATGTCCAAAATACAAAGTTATACTTGAAAACCTACAATTAACTACCATACATTGAAACATCTAAATTTAAATCAATACTTTTATAAGAGCAATTAAAAATAAAGATATTTGAACCATATAGTAGGATCTTTCAAACTTTAAAAAATAAACAAAATTTTTTAAAAGTAACTCTTCAAGATTATTATTTTCTTTTTATTAATTATTTTTTTTAAAATTAATTTAAATTAATATTAATTAAAATGTGTTTAAAACTTCACTTCAATACATTTATAAAAAATTAAAATATTTTAGAATAGTTTAGAATGTATAAAAACTGATGATTACATTTAAAAATATGTAAAAAATAATAAAATTTAAAAAATTAATAAGGTTAACATGATTTGTTAACCAAAAATTTGTTTATAATAATTGTTCAAGACCTTTTGTAGCCATTAAACCTGCAAAAGATCCTTCAGGAGTCATTAAAATATTTCCTTTTGAATATTCATCTAAAGCAGTTTGAACCATTGTATTTCTTTTATCAGGATTTGAGGCTGCTTCTGAAATGACTTTAACTAGTACCATAACAGCATCTCCTCTTGACATAGTTCCTTTAACTCCACTATTACCAGGATATCCAGAATAATTATCGTTTTCTCTTATAATACTCGTTGCATCAAGTTCTGATACTACCCCATCAACTTTAAATGGCCTAATAGAATCTAAAACCGCATCTAATCCTTCATCATATACAACCACTACAGCATCAGCTTCCATTCCCGTGCTTGCTGCTACGATTTCTTTTGCATACTGCATACCTTGTTCTGGACCATTCCATAATGCATCATGAAGTCGCATTTTCCCACCAAGATTACCTGGTGCAGGTTGTGTAGGGTGAGTCTTTCCTCCAGGATATACTGGAGTATACTTTTTTATACTTCCATTTTTTAATTCAACAAAAAATGCCATATCTACAGAACCACCATGTTGCTCATGTTTATCTGCAGCTAGCACCAAAATCTTTCTTTCACCATCAGCTAAATCAGGCCCTCCTAAGAATGTTCCCCAAAATATAGCTAATATTCCAATAGCTGATACAATCATAATTGCTATAATAAGTTTATTTTTCCTTTCCATCATTGCACCTGTTTAAAATAGTATAATTTAAAAAATTGCTTTTTTGTTTATTTTTTTATTTTTTTTATTTTTAAATTTATTTTTACAACTTTATCAATGCTTTTAATTTCTTTAATATTTGATTAACATAATTAAAAAAATTAAATCAACATTTACAATGAAAATTAGTTGTTATAGAATAAATAACTATTTTTCATTTTTGTTTCTAAAAATAAACTACCTTAAAATCAGTTTAAAATGAATAATTATCAATGTTTGATATGATATCATTCATTAATATTATATTTTTCATTATATATAATTTTTTTGATACTATATATATAATTTTTTTGAATGTATATATAATTTTTTTTGATATATATATTACTTTTTTTAATATGAAAGTATCTAAAATCTAGGGTTTTTAAATAAAATTTGCTTTTTTTATAAAATTTTATTAACAAAAATTAAATTTAAGAAAAAACTCTACAAAATTTTACACATTCTTTTTAGGAAATTTTATATATTAGTTTTTAGAAAAATAAATTTTTATTCATATTTATCTATATTCTATCAGAATATAATAAATATAGATAGAAAATATTTTATAATTTATTTTTAAGGTGATAAGAAATGGAAGCTGAGAGCAACATTGACATAGAAGATCCCAGTAGTTCGGGTAATTTAAAGAATGTTAGCTTTAGCTTTGATTCTTTGAACTACCTATATTAATACTATTGGAACAGTTGATTAAATTTTAGAAAACAAATCATTTAAAATAAGTAGATATTTTACGAGATTTAATGAAATTAGAATATATATTTATATATTATTAAGTCTTGATTAATACAAATTTTATTTAAATTCACTTTTCTAAAGTTTAAACCAAATTTGATTTCAAATCAATTTATTTAATTATTATTTTATATAAAACTATAAGTAATACTTTTATATAAAATAATATTATTAAAATTATTTTTAACTGTTAATTTTATGTCTATTTCCTAGCTTTAAAGTATAAGGAGATTAGACAATGGAAAAACAAAAATTAATCAAAAATAAAAGAAACGACAAAGATGTTAAACAAAGACTAATAATAGCATCAGAATATACCTTGGAAAACTTATTTAAAAAATATAAAACTACAGAAAATGGTTATAACGATGCAATGGTTAATAAAATGAGAGAAAAGTATGGTGAAAATACCATATCTTATAAAAAAGAGGAATCTATACTAAAAAGGCTCTTTAATTCATTTATTAATCCATTTACCATGGTTTTAATATTTTTAGCTGTAGTATCTTTCATAACTGATGTTTTATTAACTAGTCCAATAGATAAAGATTATACCGCCGTTATAATTGTTCTTTCAATGGTTACAATTAGTGGATTATTGAGATTCATTCAAGAAACAAGATCTAATAATGCTGCTAATGAATTAAAATCCATGGTAAAAACAACAATTGCTGTTGAAAGAATAGAAAATGGGGAAGAGGAGATTCCTCTAGAAGATATTGTAGTTGGAGATATTATACATTTAGCTGCAGGAGACATGATTCCTGCAGATGTAAGGATTATTTCATCTAAAGATTTGTTTATAAGTCAATCCTCACTAACTGGTGAAAGTGAACCTGTTGAAAAACTATCTAACAATAACAATAAAGAGGAAAAAAGTCTTTTTGACATTGAAAATTTAGCTTTCATGGGCAGTAATGTGGTAAGTGGAACTGCAAAATGTATGGCAATAGCTATTGGAGATGAAACAACTTTTGGGTCAATGGCTAAAAGTATTTCTTCACATAGTGGAGAAACAAGTTTTGATATAGGAGTAAATTCAGTCACATGGTTATTAATTCGTTTCATGGTAATCATGGTTCCACTTGTTTTGTTTATAAATGGTTTTACAAAAGGAGATTGGTTAGAAGCGCTTTTATTTGCAATTTCAATCGCAGTGGGTCTAACTCCTGAAATGCTTCCAATGTTAGTTACAACTAATCTTGCAAAAGGTGCCGTTAAAATGGCAAAAAATAAAACTATAATAAAAAACCTTAATTCAATACAAAATTTTGGAGCAATGAACATATTATGCACTGATAAAACAGGTACATTGACTCATGATAAAGTAGTTTTAGAGAGATATTTAGATATTCATGGAAATGAAGATAGTAGAATACTAAGACATGCATTTTTAAATAGCTATTTTCAAACAGGACTCAAAAATTTAATGGATTCTGCAATATTAAACCACATTGATGAGGCAGGAATAAAAGAATTAACAACAAAATATATTAAAGTAGATGAAATACCATTTGACTTTAATAGAAGACGCATGAGTGTTGTTATTCAAGATAATTCTGGTAAAACTCAGCTAATAACTAAGGGGGCAGTAGAAGAAATGTTAAATATTTCTTCTTTTGTTGAATACAAAAATAAAGTAAAGGCATTGACTGAAGAAATAAAACAAGAAATTTTAGACATGGTAACAAGCTTAAATAATCAAGGAATGAGAGTTCTTGCTGTAGCTCAAAAAAATCATCCCTCTGAAGTAGGTGTTTTTTCAGTAGCAGATGAATCTAACATGATTCTAATGGGATATCTAGCATTTTTAGACCCTCCAAAAGAAAGTGTAAAAGGAGCTATAAAAGCTCTAAATGAACATGGCGTAGAAGTTAAAGTTTTAACTGGTGATAATGAATCAGTAACAAAAGCTATATGTAAAAAAGTGGGAATTGATTCTGAAAATATTGTGAATGGAAATGATATTGAAAACATGTCTGAAGAAGAGATTTCTAAAGTTTCTGAAGAAAATAATATTTTTGCTAAACTTTCACCAAATCAAAAAATAAAAATTGTTTCAGCTTTGCGTGAAAAAGAAAATGTTGTTGGGTTTTTAGGAGACGGAATAAATGATGCAGGAGCAATCACAGAATCTGATGTAGGAATTTCAGTTGATACTGCAGTTGATATTTCTAAAGAATCAGCCGATATTATTTTACTTCAAAAAGATCTAATGATTTTAGAAGAGGGAGTAATTGAAGGAAGGAGAACTTTTGGCAATATAATAAAATATATAAAGATGACTGCAAGTTCAAACTTTGGAAACATGTTTTCAGTATTAGTAGCTAGCGTATTCCTCCCATTTTTACCAATGCTCCCTTTACAAATACTAATGTTGAATCTTATCTATGATATTTCTTGTATTTCTCTACCCTGGGATAAAATGGATGAAGAGTATCTTAAAAAACCAAGAAAATGGGATGCATCATCAATAGGAAAGTTCATGTTGTATATTGGACCAACTAGCTCAGTTTTTGATATTAGCACATATATATTGATGTTCTTTATTATATGCCCTATGGTTTTAGGTGGAAATTATGGTGCTTTAGGTGTTAGTTCAATGGCATTTATGGCATTGTTCAATACAGGATGGTTTGTTGAATCATTATGGTCTCAAACACTCGTTATACACATGATAAGAACTCCTAAAATACCATTCATTCAAAGTAGAGCATCAACTAATGTGATACTGATAACAACTTTAGCTATTATACTAGGAACAATCATACCTTTCACAGATATTGGAACATCTTTAGGCATGGTTTCACTTCCATGGTTCTATTTCCCATGGTTGATAGTTACAATACTTGCTTATATGACACTAGTTACAGTAGTAAAAAATTTATATATTAAAAAATTTGGAGAATTACATTAAAAAAAATTTCTAAATACTTTTGTTTATATAATTTTGTTACTATTTTAGAGCATTTATGAAAATACCAAATATTCTACTTAATCACAATTATATTTAATAAAAGAATATTATTGATAAAACTATGTATAAATCATGTCCTTAATAATACTATAAGACAGAATATATTATGTGATAGAAAATATTAAAAAATAAAAATAACTTGTGATAAAAATAGAAGCTAAAAAAGTATTATTTTTCAGTTTAAGGAGTATTTTAGTAATTATGGGTGCTGTGGGAGTAATTCCCCCACTACTTCCCCAACTCCTTTTATTATAGTTGCTGCAGCATGCTTTTGAAAAAGTTCAAAAAGAGCTGAAAAATGGATTATAACAATAAATATTTTGGCAGTTATATAGAAAATTACAAAAATAACAAAGAATACCTATAAAAGTTAAAAAAATAGTATCCTATTTTTGTGGTTAACACTTATTATATCTGCTACATTTATAAATAAATTATATATGTATATTATTTTATCTATTGTTGGAATATATTTAGCGCACATATTTTACTTTTAAAAACTAAAAAAGAAATAATTAAGGAAATTAAAGTACATTTTACTTTTTATTATTTAAACTTTTATTATTTAGATTTCTATATTAATATTCACTTTTAATAGTTTTATTCCTATTTGAACATGAATATTAGTTGATGGAAAAAATATACCATATAAAAAAAACTCTTAAAAAAATTAAGAAAAGATTTAAATTACTATTTTCATACTAAATTACTCCATTGAAATTTCATTGATTATTATTTTTTCTTTTTTTCAATTTTAAATTCTAATTCTATTTGTTTTTTTTTAACCCAATCATACCCATTTTCATAAAATGGGCAACTTTCAATACAATATGTACACCCTTGACTGCAACCAATACATTTTATATCATTAATATCTGCTTTAGCTAGCTTATCATTATTTTCTCTTAGAGCATCTTCGGGACAAGATTTAATACATTTACTACATCTCATACAGTAATTTTTAATCCAATCATGAGAATTTTCTTCAGAAAAAGGTAAGTTTTCTACTGTTGTTAATATTGCAGATACCTTTAATCGAGGCCCTAATTCTGGACTGATTAATAATCCACTTTTTCCAATAAATCCTAATCCTGCTTCTTGTCCAAGTTTTGCAAGATCTATTACTCCTTCGAATGGATGGAGTACTTGTGTTGCATATCCTTCTTTTCTTAAATAATCAGAAAGTTCATAGGTAATATCTCCAAACTTTGAATACAAATAATAGTTAAATATTTGAGCTTTATCACTAGGAGTTTCATTAATAATATCCATCCCTATAGGATAAGTAAAAACAATTGCATTAGAATAATTTAATGCATTATTTTTATTGAAAATCTCCTTGGGTATTTTTGAATAACCTATACTAACAATACCTAATTTTTTACTTTTATCTTCAAAATCTTTTATTAATAAATCATTAATTTCTTTTTTAGGATTTTGAGGGTTGTCTATTTTGGATTGGTCACTTACTTTAAAACTACCACAACCACAACCAGTCTCTTCTTTAACTATTTCTTCTAATCCACCACAACAGCATTGATTATTTGTCATTTAACTCCTCCTTCATCCCAGTTATATTTTCTATTTGTTCCATTAATTTGGTATTAGATAAGCTAAAATGTATCCATGTGCCTTCTTTTCTCCAATTGACTAATTTAGATTTTTTAAGAATAACTAAGTGATGAGAAATTGTGGATTGCGGTTTATCAAGAGCTGCATCAATATGACATCCACATAATTCCCCTTCTTTAAGAAGATATAGAATTTTCAATCTTAAAGGATCAGAAATAGCTTTCAAAATATCAGACATTTCATTTAAGCTATTATTTGAAGGAATTTTTTCCATTAACTCTTTTAAATCTAAATTTGCATATTTTTCAAGACAAGTAATATCTTCACAATTACAACCTGGCATAAGATATAATATGAATAACGGTATATTTAAATATATCGTTATATGGAATTTAAAAAACATATATTTTTCTGAAAAACCAAAATTAAGGAAAATATAATGAAAAATAATATAATTTCTGGGCAATATTTATAAAAATAATTAAAAATATCTCGGAACGAGCCAACAGTTTATGAAAAACTATTAATTGTATATATAGATATAGAAAGTAAAAACATTACAAAAAGATACACAAGAAAGACTGAACGAAACAGGGACCGAAGAAAAAAGAGAATTTATTCCCCACCTTTCCAGTGCCTATTGGACTTGGCTAAATTACAAGTTTCACATAGTGTTTGAAGATTGTCTAATTCATCTGTTCCTCCATTAGACAAGGGCATTATATGATCTATATGTAAAGTTGTTTCTTTATTTGTTGCACCACATTCAACACATCTATAATCATCTCTTTTAAAGACTTCATGCCTCAATACACCTGGAATGGATTTTCTTTTTCTTTTTTGATGTGTATTTTTCTTTGAATCAGAATGTCGAAGCCAAGGAGCAGGTTTAACAATTTTTACATTGTTTTTTTGATATTTTGTTGAATTAATATATTTTTTTCCTCTTATTTGTCTTCTTTTTGCTTCTTGTTTCTTCAAAGTTTCAGCATATGCATTTATTGGAGAGGTTAATAGACCGTTGGATTCTCTAATAATTTTTTTTGCTGTTTTACCAATAGGTTTCTTCATTATATCAACTAAAATAGTTTATTATCTTAAAATACCATAATAGTGTTATTTAGTAAGTTTCGAAGAATTTTTCTTTTTTAATTCTTTTCTTGAATATCTTTTTTAATAAACTAATTAATCTTGACAGTAAAAACGAAAAAATGGAAATTCCCAATATTTACAATTATCCACTACTTTTATTGCCTCTAGTTACTACATTTACATTATTGTTGTTATTGTTGTTATTAATTGCCCCACCAGTACCCCCACTACCTTTTGAATTATCACTTGGAGGTTTTGGTTCTTTAGGAGGAGTTTTTTCAGTCGAATTTTTTTTATTATTTGTTTTAGAATCAGAACTATTATTGGAATTGTCGTCTGGATTATTATCCGATGAGTTAAGATCATCTAATTCATTATCTTCAGATATGATTGTGCCATTAGAAGTTATATTGAGATTAATTTCTTTACTGACTCCATCTTCACTGACTGTTTTAATTGTTAGTTCAAAATAATCAATATTTTCAACACTTTCAGGACTCAAGTAAAGGGGATAAAAATATTCTAATTTGTATTGCTGACCTTTAACACCATTGATAGGTTTTCCTGATAAATCAATTGCCCTATAAGTTCCATCAGTATAATGTAAAGTTCCATTCATAGATATTGATTTTAAATCTTCATTAAAAATAGCATCAGCAGTTACAGTTAAATGTCCAAAAGATGTGAATGAATTTGTATTAGTTTCTAAATTAATGTTAGTAATTGTCATTGCAGGATCTTGATTTTGAAAAATTCCGAAAGTATCAAGGAATATTCCTGCTGACAAACTAGCTATAACAATTATACTTAATATTGGTAATAATCCTAATTTATTCATAGTTAATGCCTCCTGTATTGTTGTTAGTTATATTGTTTCGGCTCTCTGAAAACATTGCTAAAATAAAGAAAATTATAGTTAATACTCCTAAAAAAACAAAAAATATTGGTGAAATGCCAGTTACAACATTTAACAACGGAATAGATGATGCAAAAATAAAAGACACAATTGTTGAAATAGCTATTCCAACTGAAGCAATAATATATTCTAAAATTGCAAGTTTGCTATTTTTTGAAGATATCCAAATTCCTAAAATGCCTGAAAGACTTGAAAAGAAAATTAAGATAATTAAAAAATATAGGGATAATATTGGTGTTTTGATTAAATTAGAACTTTCATTTACATTAGATATATGCAAAGTAATATAAATAGCCATTAAACCAATAGCTATTCCAGATATTGCTCCCAAAACTGTAAAAACAGAAGTTAAATTTATACTTTTAGAATTAATATTAACATAACTATCTTCTTTAGTATGAATATCAGGACATCTGACTCCACATTTAGGACAAATTTCGGCTTTTTCATGTATTTCAGAGCCACACGTCATGCAAAACTTTGTATTTCCATTTAAATAAGAATCTTTTATTGGCATAATTAACCTCTTTACTTTTTAAATATTTTGATAAATTTCAATATTAAATAACATTAGAAAAAATATTCACTTTCTGTCTATATTTATAATATAAGTGGTATATAAGTTGTTCTTATAAAGTTTCTATATGGCTTATAAAAATATAATATTATATATGTACTTATTATAATATGGATAAAGATATGGTTAGTATTCTTGGATATGTTAAAACTTCAGAATATCGTAAGAAAACATTATTAGAATTGACAAAAGGATATAGGATTCCTTCTGAAATAGCTAAAGCTACTAATATAAGAGTAACCCATATCAGTAGATCATTGAAAAATTTAAAAGAGAAAGGTCTTGTTGAATGTTTAAATGAACAAGATAAACGAGGTAGAGTTTACAAATTAACTGATAAAGGGAAAAAAATAATAGAAAATGTTTAAAAGAAATACTTTTATTTCAATTAAATTATTTTCCATTCTTTTTTAGAAATAAAAACTTAAATCAAATCAACTACCCGTTCCTTTCAATCTCGCAATTTCATCAACATGATGTTTCATAGTCAAACCATTAGCTGGTTTTGCTACAGTCACATGATGATCTTTTTCTAGTTTATAAATGAGAAACTTGTCATTTTCAAGTTCAATAGAATCATTTGAATCTTCAAGTTCTAATGCATTGATTTCATTTACTATATTTTCATACTCTTTTTCTTCTTCAGCTACTATTTCATCAATATCTTTTCCTTGAAGTTGAGAATTTAGCTGAATGGAAAGACCAACAATTCCATTAACTTCTCTTTCACCTATTTCAAACTGTGATTTTCTTATTTCCTCCATGTTATTTAAAACATGTTCTTTTGTATTTTCAGTAGCTGGAATTTCTCTTGAAGTTCCAATTAGATTTATTTCATATTTGTTTTTCCAATTACCAATTCTATAAATTGCATAATTAATATCACTAAATGAGATTATGGGGTTGTTTGAATCTTTGTTTTCTGTATCATTCATATTAAAACCTTTAATAACTTTTATAAAAATTAGTTTATATTAATAATAATTTATATTTAAATATCTTTAATAAATTATGTTTCATTATTATTTAATTAATTATTATATAAATATTTAAAACAATTATAAATAATAATATGAAATTATTTTAAAATTATATAAAAATATATTATAGAATATTAAAAATTACTATAAAATATTATAAAATTAAAAATATATAAGTTATATAGAAAAATATAAAAAAATAATAGAAATAATAAAAATAATAATAATAAAATGATAATAAAATAATAATAAAATTACAATATAAAAAAGGTATAAAAATAATTTAAGGAAGGAAAAATGACAACTCTTAAAATAGCTTTGTGTCAAATGAATGTAGTTGACAATAAAAAAGAAAACATTGAAAAAGCTATAAGTATGATAAAAAAAGCTAAAAAAGAAGAAGTAGATATAGCTATTTTACCAGAGATGTTTAACTGTCCATATGAAAATGAAAAGTTTCTTGAATATGCTGAATGCAGAGAAGATAGTTATACCTTAAAATCAATAGCAAAAACAGCTAAAAATGAAAATATTTATATATTAGCAGGGTCTATTCCTGAAAAAGAACAAAATAAAGATATAATTAAAGATATAAATAAAGAACAAAATAAAAATAATCTCAAAAATACAGAAAATATCTATAACACTAGCTTTTTATTTAATAACAATGGCGAAATTATAGGTTTTCACAGAAAAACACACCTATTTGACATAGATGTAAAAGATAAAATTTATTTTAAAGAGTCAGACACATTGACCCCTGGAAACAAGCTAACAGTTGTTGACACAAAATCAAAAATTGGAAAAATCGGAATAGCTATCTGTTATGACATCCGTTTCCCTGAATTATCAAGACTAATGACGATTGAAGGTGCAAATATATTGATATTCCCTGGAGCATTTAATTTAACCACAGGTCCAGCACATTGGGAATTGCTTTTTAGAACTAGAGCTTTAGATAATCAAGTTTTCACAATAGGTGTCTCACCCGCACTTGACAAGGAAGCTAATTATAATGCATATGGACATTCTATTATAGCTAACCCTTGGGGAGATATTATAGCTAAAGGAAGTTATAAAGAAGAATTGATAATAGCTGAAATTGATTTAGATGAAATATCTACTATAAGAGAAGAATTACCTATCATTAAAAATAGAAGAACAGATTTATATTCTTTAAAATATAATAAAAAATAAATATATTAGAAAAATTACTTTTAGAAAAATTATTTTATTTAAGAATTAATAAAAAATGAAGAATTTGCTAAAAATTAATCAATAAATTTTATAAATAAAAATAATATATTAAAACTAATAAAAAATAAATAAAAATTATAAAAAATAAAAAAAATACTAAATAGTATAAATAAAACTAATAAAAAATAAATAAAACTATTAAAATATAAATAAACTATTAAAATATAAATAAAACTAATAAAAAATAAATAAAACTATTAAAATATAAATAAAACTATTAAAATACAAATAAAACTATTAAATAATAAAAAACTAATAAAAAATAAAAAAATAAACTTAAAAGAAGTGTGATTATGAATTATTATTGGATATTTCTCATTATGGCAGGTCTCTCTGAAATAGGTTGGACAATGTCTCTAAAGTTTTCAGAAGAATTTACAAAACCATTACCTACAGGAATAGCTATATTTTTCTTGGTTTTAAGTGTTGTACTTTTAACATTAGCTCTTAAAAGAATACCTCTCGGAATAGCTTACGCAACATGGGTTTCAATAGGGATAATTGGAGTAGCTATTGCAGGAATGCTCTTTTTTGGCGAATCAAGATCCTTAATTAAAATTGTATTTATATCATTAATTGTTATTGGTGCAGTTGGATTAAAACTTATTACTGACTGAAACAAGAAAAAATGAGTATATACAAAAAAACTGAACAGAAAAAAATCTAGAAAGACCATACATAATAAAAAACGAAGAGAAAAAAAATCTGGAAAGATTATATGAGAAGAAAAGATAGGGAAATTAAAGAAATCAAAACAATAATTCAAATAATAGACAAATGTGATGTCTGTAGACTTGCTTTTTTTGATGAAAATTACCCTTACATAATTCCCTTAAATTTTGGTTACAGCTATAATTCCAATAAAGACAATCTAACTTTATATTTCCATGGTGCAACTGAAGGAAAAAAGTTAGACCTTAGCCAAAAAAATAATCATGTAGCTTTTGAAATGGATTGTTCTAAAAATTTAGTTAATGGAGAAACTCCCTGTGATTATACAATGGAATTTGAAAGTATATGTGGAAATGGGAAAATTGAAATATTAGCTGATGAAGATAAAATAGATGGATTAAAATATATAATGAAACAATATTCTGATAAAAAATATAATGATATTGATTTTGATGAAAAAGTAGTTGAAGCAACAGTTGTTTTTAAATTAAAAGTAAATGAAATAACTGGGAAAAAATTAAAAATAAATTAATTAAAAAAAAGGAAATTGATTAAAAAAAATTAAAAATAAATTAATTAAAAAAAAGGAAATTGATTAAAAAAAATTAAAAATAAATTAATTAAAAAAAAAGGAAATTGATTAAAAAATATTAAAAATAAATTAAATAAAAAAAAATAAATATATATAGTGTAATATAAACTTCTCAAAAGTGAAGTTAATTGCTCAAAAGTGAAGTTTATTTCTTAAAAGTAATATATTTTTCTCATAAAACTAGTAAATATTACTTCTTCTTAAGAGCTTTTTCAATCTTTTTAATTGCTTTATTAGCTGCCTTTTTAAAGTCTTTATCTTTTTCTTTTCTTCTTGCTTTTTTAATTGGATCTATAGCTTCTTCAACTTCCATATCACCAAGAGCTCTTAAAGATGCAAGGCGAACTCCCCAATCTGTTTCTTCAACCATGAGTTCAGCTATATCATCAATACTATCAGTAGCTTTTAACTCACCTAGGGATCTAACTGCAATCTTTCTAACACCAAAATCTTCATCATGAATAGCTTTTGAGAAATAATCAATAGCTTTTTGACTTCCTGTTCCTTTTAAAGCAAAAGATGCAAACCTTTTATACTCACCTTCTTCACTACTTACCACTTCAATTAACCTATCAACAACTGATTCCCCAATTTTTCCAAGATTATCAGCAGCTTTATGCCTTACAGGAGCATTCTCATCATTCATAGCTAATATTAAAGGTTCTACTACTGATTCATCATCTATTCCTTCTAAACTATTAACTGCAAGTTTTCGTGTCTCAACATCACTATCCGTTAATTTAGCTATAGCTTCTTCCATTGACAATTTTTCTTCATCATTACTCATAATTTCACCGATTTTTCAATATAATGATTTTATTATAATTATATATTTATTTAATTTTTTATTAAAGATTTTATTATAATTATACATTTATTTAATTTTTTATTAAAGATTTAATATTATTATATCTAGTATTATATAAATTAATTATATATAATAATAAATTTATTTATTATATATTCTTATTATTAATATATATTCTTATTATATTAAATATTATATTAAAACTTATTTATTTAGGAATATATTGAAGAATATTAAAGAATAAAATAAATATAAACAAATAAATCAAAAAATAATAAAAATTTCATGAAAAATTTTATTATTTATAATAAACAAATATAAAAAGACAATTGTTATTTATATGAAAATTAATTATTTTTTTAATAAATAAATTATTAAATTATTTTTTAATAAATTAATATTAAATTATTTTTTTAATAAATAAATAATTAAATTATTTTTTAATAAATTAATATTAATTATTTTTTTTAAAAAAAATATAGCATATTAATCTCAATCACTAAAGATAAAATGATAAAAAAACAAACAAAAAGCTATTCTAAGGGCGAAATATATAAAATTCTCCATCCATGGGTAAAAGAATGGTTTGATAATAGTTTTGATGATTTTACACCTGCTCAAAAACAAGCTATTGTAGATATTCACAATAATAACAACGTACTAGTATCATCACCAACAGGGTCTGGAAAAACACTTACTGCATTTTTATCTGTAATTAGTGAACTTACAAGCTTAGCTGAAAAGAAAAAATTAGAAGATAAAGTCTATTGCATCTATATCTCCCCACTTAAAGCATTAGATAATGATATTGAAAAGAACTTAGAAGTTCCACTATCTGAAATTAATAAAATAGCTGCCAAAAATGGTGCAACTTATAAGAAAAATTGGACAAAAAGTAAAAAAACTGAAAAAGGTCTTGGAATTAGAAAAGCCGTTAGAACTGGAGACACTACTCAATATCAAAGGTCAAAGATGCTAAAAACTCCACCTCACATACTTATTACAACACCTGAAACATTATCAATATTACTTGTAGCCCCAAAGTTTAGAGAAAAGCTAGCTAATGTTAAATATGTAATTATCGATGAAATTCATGCATTAGCTGAAAATAAAAGAGGAGTTCACCTAAGTTTATCACTAGAACGTCTTCAACATTTAATTGGAGGATATACTAGAATCGGTCTTTCAGCTACTGTATCCCCCCTTGAAAAAATAGCTAATTTCTTAGTTGGATATGAATATGGAACTCCAAGAGATTGTTTAATCGTTGATGTTAACTATCTTAAAAGATTAGATATGGAAGTTTTATCTCCTGTAGATGATATTGTAGTAGCTGAAGCAGAAGAAACGCGCCTGGCAATGTATAATTTAGTTGATGATTTGATAATGGAGCATAAAACTAGCTTAATTTTTACAAACACAAGACGTGGAACTGAAAGTATGGTTTATAACCTTAAAAAAATGTTTCCTGAAAATTATAATTCCAACAATATAATGGCCCATCATTCATCACTTTCAAAAGAACTTCGTCTTCAAGCTGAAGAAAATCTTAAAAAAGGAAGTTTAAAAGCTGTTGTTTCATCAACGTCATTAGAACTCGGAATTGACATAGGATATATTGACCTTGTAATACTTATAAACTCTCCAAAATCTGTTTCAAGAGCATTACAAAGAATTGGAAGAAGTGGTCATCAACTACATGAAAAATCAAAAGGAAGAATCATAGTAACTGATAGGGATGACATGATAGAATGTTCAGTACTTCTTAAAAATGCAAAAGAAGGTAAAATAGACAAACTCAAAATTCCCCATAATGCTCTTGACGTTTTAGCCCAACATATTTATGGAATGAGTATTGAAAATCCATGGGACATTGATTATGCATATGATGTTATTAAAAAAAGCTATTGTTATGTAAACCTAAGTAGAGATGATTATGAAGATGTTTTAAGCTATTTAGCTGGTGAATATGGAGAATTAGAAGAGAGATATGTATATGCAAAAATTTGGATTGATTATGATAAAAACCAATTTGGAAAAAGAGGAAGACTTGCAAGAATGCTATATTCAACCAATATTGGAACTATTCCAGATAGCACTGCAGTAGCTGTAAAATGTGATGGTGATGTCATCGGAAGAATTGAACAGGACTTTATGGAAAAACTTAAAAAAGGAGATACTTTTGTTCTTGGTGGAGGAATATACAGGTTTAACTATGGAAGAGGAATGACTATAAATGTCACCCCTGCAAGTGGACCTCCAACTATACCCTCCTGGTTTTCACAGCAACTTCCACTAGCATTTGATCTTGCATTAGATATCCAACGTTTTAGATCATTTATGGATTGGAGATTTGAAAAAAAACAAAGTAAAGAAGAAATTATTGAATTCATAGACGAATACTTATATGTTGATGAATTTGCAGCTAACTCTATCTATGAATATTTTAATGAGCAATATCTTTATGCACAGATTCCAAGTCAAAAAAAATTACTAATTGAATACTATACTGGTTTTGGTGGAAGAAAGTTTCTCATATTCCACAGCCTCTTTGGAAGACAAGTAAATGATGCCTTATCACGGGCAGTAGCTTATATCATAGCTAAAAAGAATAAAATTGACATCACAATAAGTATATCTGACAATGGATTTTATCTTAGCTCTGATGAACGTATGGGAGGATATGAAGCATTTAAAAAACTCACATCAGAAAATCTAAGACCTCTCCTAATAAATGCAATAAATAAAACCGAAACATTAGCTAGTCGTTTTAGACACTGTGCAGGTAGATCTCTAATGACGCTTAGGAAATACAAAGGCAAAGACAAATCTGTAGGAAGACAACAAGTAAGAGGAAAAATACTTCTTAAATTTGTAGAAAATATGGATGAAAACTTCAGTATTCTAAAAGAAGCAAGAAGAGAAGTTATCGAAGACTTTATGGATATTGAAAATGCGATGCGTGTTCTTCAATGGATTGAAAGTGGTCAACTTGAAATTAAAAGAATCAATACAGTTATTCCAAGTCCTTTTGCATTTAATTTAGTATCGCAAGGATACTTAGACGTCCTATCCCAGACAGACAAAGCAGAATTTGCAAAAAGAATGCATAAAGCTATTTTAGAAAAAATCAAAGACCAAATAAAAGATGAATATTACTAAAAAAAGAAAATTAAACAAAACAAAGCATGAAATTCTAAATTTAACTATATTTGTAATATATATATATATATATATATATATAAAAACATATGTAAAAATTATAATTAAGTAAAAAAATAGAAAATAAATAAATAAAAAACCAAAAAATATTTAAAAAAATAAAATCAATAGATATAGACATAAAAACTAAATATTTAATTATATTGAAAATATGAGCAATTTATTATTGGATTACAAACTTAAATCTAAAATATGGCCTCAAAATAAACTCAAAAATTATAAATAATAATAAAATAACTTTTTATATTGAAATCAAAAAATATGTCTTAAAATTGGAGAGATTAATTTTCACAGATTCCAATCATTAATCATTATGGGGTAATTGTTTATGGTAAAAAAATCAGGACTGTTTGTAATATCTATTATTATTGTACTTTTGCTTATTGGTATTGGACTAATTTATGGGCTTCCATTAAATACACAAGCTGAAAACTCGAAAATATCCCCTAATGACACATTAGAAGTAATTTTCTTCGATGTTGGGCAAGGAGATTGTATTCTTTTAAAAACAGGTAACCATAGTATGTTGATAGATGCTGGAAATATAGGTCAAGACCAACTTGTACTTAATTATTTAGCTAAAAATAATGTGACAAACTTGGATTATCTTGTGGTTACACATCCACATTCAGATCATATTGGATCTATGTCTTCTGTTATTAATAAGATGGATAATGTGGGTATGGTAATAATGCCTGATAAAATTCACACATCAAAAACTTTTGAAAATTTAATTGATGCTATAGAATATAATAACATACCTGTAACTATGCCAAAACCTGGAGATAATTTCACTTTGGGAAATGCAGATATTCAAGTTCTTGCTCCAATCAGTGCCACATCTAATGATCTTAATGATCATTCTATCGTTTTACGTGTTGATTTTGGTAACACATCATTCTTATTTACTGGTGATGCTGAAACAAAATCAGAGAATAAACAATTAATAACTGGACTAAATCTTGAAGCTGATGTGCTCAAAGTTGGACATCATGGATCAAAAACAAGTAGCTCACAGAAATATTTAGATGCTGTTTCCCCTAGTTATGCAGTAATAAGTAGTGGATTAAACATCTATGGGCATCCAGACAATGATATCATATCACAGTTAAATGCCATGGGTGTTGTAATTTATAGAACAGATTTAAATGGCACAATAATTTTTAAAAGTGATGGTAAACAAATATTTGTATCAACTGCAAATAACTATGAATCTGTACATGCTACAATTACAGAATCAGTCCATGTAATGTCTAATAATTGAATTTTTATGAAATTTATATAATGATAAAATTTTAGTAACTTTAATTATATTGATAGAACTTTTATATAACTTTATTATATAGAACTTTTATGTAACTTTAATTATATTTATAAAATTTTTATGTAGTTTTATATATTGATAGAATTTTTATTGTAATTTTAATATACTTTTATAATATGTGAAAACCATGATAATTGTTGATCGAATAGAAAAAGACAAAGCAGTATGCGAAATTAATGGTGAAAAGACAAAAAATATCTCACTATCCAAAATTACTAATGATGTCCGTGAGGGAGATGTTTTAATAGATAAAACTGGTGATGGTTCATTTTACATAATAGATGTTATAAAAACAAAAGAGCGAAAAGCAAATCTGGCAGAACGTTTAAATCGTTTAAAGAATATGAACAATATCAAGTGAAGTTTTCTTAATTGTATGCATATAATTATATAAAAAAATATTATAAAAATTATAAAAATAATTAAAATAATTATAAAAAATAATTATAAAAAAATAAAAATATTATAAAAATAATTAAAATAATATAAAAAATAATTATAAAAAAATAAAAATATTATAAAAATAATTAAAATAATATAAAAAATAATATAAAAAAATAAAAATATTATAAAAATAATTAAAATAATTAAAAAATAATTATAAAAAAATAAAAATATTATAAAAATAATTAAAATAATATAAAAAATAATTAAAAAAAATAATAAAAAATAAAAAGAAAGTTAATCAACATTTAATAATATAGATACAACACCATTATCAAATGAATTAATACTTTCACCAACTACATCACCTTCAGAATCAATAACAGAAACTTTCATAAATCCATTTCCTTTTTGATTAATAGTAATACTTGAAAAACGATTAATTGTACCCAGATTAATGGTTTTAGATCCAGAACCTTTATTTTGAGAATATTTACTATCTGTAGTAATATAAGAAGTCCATGAATTGTCTGTTTCTATTTTAACTTTATATTTCCCTTGATCCACACTAAATACATTTTCAGAACTATTAGTATTTTCAATAATAGTACTAGTTATATTTTCAGCAGTTTTTGCAAGTTCTTTAGTTATGAAAAAAGCTACTACTCCCATAACACTAATAACAATAATAATACAAATTAATATTGCAACTATTTTTTTACCTTCACTCCAATCATCCAAAGCCATAATATATCCTCCCAATAAGATTATTAAAAAAATATGAATATAATCGAAATTATGAATACTAATCTACTGATTTAGCAATAGGAATATATAATTATTTAATAACAAAATATTTAAAGATTCTTATTTCTTGAATTATTAAAAATTTAAAAACTATATTGAAAATTTACCCACAATTTTTGCTTATCCAACAAAGATAAATAGTAAATATATAAATATATTAATAATTTGTAAATATTAATAAATAAATTTTAAATATATCTTTATAGATATAGCTATTATTAAATATAAATTTATTAAATAAATCTTTATTATCATAGCTTTGATTAAATATAAATTTTAAATATATCTTTATTGAATATATCTATTAATAAATATAAATTTATTAAATAAATCTTTATTACATATATCTTTGATTAACTATAAATTTATTAAATTTTCTATAATAAAAACTGGGTTATAATATGAGGAAGTATTATCTAGATACTTTAAGGTTAATGGCAATTGTTTTGGTAATTTTTGCACATATTTTTATGATTTACTCAATTTTACCATACTATGTGCATTTTGAAGATAATGGTTTGTTGACTCTTATTGTTTTTATTATGATGGTTTGGTTAATGCCATTATTATTTACCATTGCTGGAATAACCACCTATTATTCATTTAAAAAAAGAACTGTGAAAGAGTATCTTAAAGAAAGAGTTTTAAGATTATTAATTCCATTTATCTCTGCAATGATTTTCTTAAATCCAATTTTGTCTTATTTTGGAATGAAATTTCATGAAAATCTTCCATTAAATTACTTAAATTATTATTTTATCTCATTTACAAAAATCACTGACTTAACAGGATATGATGGTGGAATAACCCTTGGTCCTGCATGGTTTATTTTATATTTGTTTATAGTTTCATGTATAGCAATAATAATTATTAAATTATTAAAAAATAGACTTGATTTAAGCAAAGTGGAATTTTCATTTCCTATATTGATTTTACTAGGATTTATTCCAGTTATTTTATTTCCAGTTTTAAATACCTTTAATGAGACTAAAAGTATTGGTATGTTTCTATCTTTATTTTTACTTGGATATTACGTTTTATCAAAGGATAATGTCATGGAAAAGCTCGAAAAAAATAAGATTCCTCTTGGAATTTTAACATTAATATTATCAATTATTTACATCTTAGGAGTCATTTTCCCTAGTGACATTTTTATCGCCATAGGTCCATATTATCAAGTATTTTATGGATGGATATGGATTCTTTTCTTATTAATTATTGGTAAAATCTTTTTAAATAAAACAAACAATGTAATCCAATATTTATCTGAAAGCTCTTTTACTATATACATTTTCCATGAATCAATACTCATTACAATTGCATTTTATATACTACAATTCACATCTAATATGTATGTACAAATGATAGTAATATTAATAGCAACCATTCCAATTTCAATTGGAGTTTATGCTATTTGTAAGAAGTTTAAAATAACTAGATTCCTCTTTGGGATAAAATAAAAACAAAGATTTTTTAATTGATAATTTTTTTAATGCTTTTAATAAATTTTATTTTTAATAATAATTTTATTAAATTTATTTTATTTTATTAATTTTAATAACTTATTTTTAATAATAATTTTATTAAATTTATTTTATTTTATTAATTTTAATAACTTATTTTTAATAATAATTTTATTAAATTTATTTTAATTAATAATTATTAATAATTTTTAATAGTTATTTTAAAAGATATTCTATCAATAATAAATATTATAAGAAATTTATATAATTATTACAGAATATTCATGATATTAATAATATTTATATTTAAAATCAATTTAATTTATAAAAAAATAATTAGTTTATTCATACAAAAACATAAATATTTAAAAAATCATAATATTATTATGAGAATTTTAATAACTTACTACTCAAGAACAAAAACAACAGAAAGAGTAGCTAAAGAAATTCAAAAAAAATTAGATTGTGATATAGAAGAAATAATAGATTTAAAAAATCGTTCAGGAGCTTTGGGATGGATTAAATCACTTTTTAATGTTTTTGGAGGAAAACAAGCTAAAATAAAACCTATTGAAAAAGACCCTTCAGATTATGACTTAGTTATTGTTGGAACACCTGTTTGGGCTTCAACAATGTCTTCAGCTACATTAACATATTTAACCGAAAATAAAGAAAAATTTAAAGATATTTCCTTATTCTGCACTTGTGGAAGTAGTGGATATGTAGAAACATTTGCAAAAATGGAAGAAATATCTGATAAAAAAGCTGTTGATACATTGTATATTACAAAAGAAGAGTTCAAATCTTCATTTGAATCTAAAATAGAAGATTTTGATAGAAAAATTAAAAACATTTCTTAATTATAATTATCTATAAAATAAATTTATAATTTTAAATAAAAACATTTCTTAATTATAATTATCTATAAAATAAATTTATAATTTTAAATAAAAACATTTCTTAATTATAATTATCTATAAAATAAATTTATAATTTTATAAATTATAATTATATTTTTATAATAAAATTAATATTTTATAATAATAATTTAAACATATTAAATAAACTATATACATTTAAAGAAATTTATATTTGATATAATAAATTATCATACATAATCTATAAGTTTCATATAAAGTAAAAAAAAATTATAAATAAAAAAAAGAGGGAAAAAATGTTTGTCCCATTAGAATTTTGGATAATATTATTTGCAACATGTTTACTTTTAGAAATAATTACCACTGGTTTCTATCTATTATCAGTAGGAATTGGAGCTGCTGTTGCTGGAGTAGTTAACTACTTACAGTTTGATTTAATGACTCAAGTGATTATTTTTGCTATTGTTACAATTATTTGTTTAATCGCTTCAAGACCGCTTGCAAACAGATTAACAAGAGGCTCACCAGATAAAAAAGCTGCAACTGACAGGTTTATTGGAAAAGAAGGAGTAGTGACTGAAGCGATTGATCCAGATAATGCAGGAATGATTAAAATAACTGGTGAAAGTTGGAGAGCTATATCTAATGACACTATTTCAACAGGAGATAAAGTAATTGTTGAAAAAGTTAAAGGTGTTAAGTTAAAGGTTAGAAAAAAATAGAATAATTTTGATATTAATAAAAACTTTAAATAAAAAAATTCTCAAAATAAAAAAACTAAAAAACTAATGCAAATAAAAAAATTCTCAAAATAAAAAAAATTAAACCAATGAAGATAAAAAAAATTCTCAAAATAAAAAAATAAAAAACAAATATAAAATAAGGAGATAAAAAAAATGGATATAATACTATTAAGCGTGATAATAATAATAATTGTATTTATTTTATCATTTAAAGCTGTAAAAATATTAAGACCGTATGAAAAAGGTGTTGTTGAAAGATTTGGTAAGTATCAAAGAACTGTTGAAAGTGGTTTAGCTTTTATAATGCCATTTATTGAATCAATACAAAAAGTAGACCTTCGTGAGCAAGTTGTAGATGTTCCACCACAAGAAGTAATTACAAAAGATAATACTGTAGTTATAGTTGACTGTGTTATATTTTATGAAGTAACAGATCCATTTAATGCTGTTTACAATGTTGTAAACTTTTACCATGCTATTACAAAACTTGCACAAACTAATCTCAGAAATATTGTAGGTGACCTTGAACTTGATCAAACTCTCACATCAAGAGAGATGATAAACTCTCAGCTTAGAGAAACTCTTGATGAAGCAACTGATAAATGGGGAACAAGAGTTGTTAGAGTAGAAATTCAAAGAATTGAACCTCCAAAAGATATTGTAGATGCAATGAGTAAACAAATGAAAGCTGAGAGAATGAAGCGTGCAGCAATACTCGAAGCAGAAGGATATAAACAATCTGAAATTAAACGAGCTGAAGGTGACAAACAAGCAGCAATACTCGAAGCAGAAGGTCAAGCAGAAGCCATTAAACAAGTAGCTGATGCTCAAAAGTATGAAGAAATAGCTATTGCAGAAGGTCAAGCCAAAGCTACAATAGATGTTTATGAAGCTATTCATGAAGGAAACCCAAGTAATGATTTAATAGCTATTAAGTATTTAGAAGCTCTTGAAAAAGTAGCTGATGGAAATTCCACTAAAATATTTTTACCTGCTGAAATGTCAGGAATACTTGGTTCAATAGGTGGAATTGGGGAATTATTTAATGATAAAGAATTAAATACAAAAGAAAAACCAGTCAAATCATCTAAAAAAGAAAAAATCATGGAAACCACAAGCAAAGAAAATGAAGAATCCAGTTAATATAGCTAATTAATAGCTAATAACTAGGTATAATGAAACATAACAACATATAAACTAATTTAATAATAGTTTATATAATAAAATAAGTGATTTTATGGGAGAATTATCAAAAGTAGTGAATATTGGAAAAGTTTCAGAAAGTCAGCTAAATGAAATAGGAATAACAACATTAGATGAACTTAAAGAAATTGGATCTAAAGAAGCTTGGTTAGCTATTAGAGAAATTGATAATTCTGCCTGTTTTAGTAAACTTTGTGGTTTAGAAGGAGCTATTCAAGGAATTAGATGGCACAATCTTTCAAAAGTTGATAAAAGAAATTTAAAAGAATTTTATTCTTTGTATAAATAAAAAGAGCTTTTGTAAAATCTAATCGATTATTTCAAAACAGTTTTTAAAACTCTTAATATTAAGTTTGATTTTATGGATGCAATAATACTAGTTTTCATTCTACCCCCCATCTTTGTAATAGTATGTTTATTTATCCACATAATATTACACGAATTAGGCCATACAATATTTGGTTTAATCGAAAACTATGAGTTTTATGCTTTTGGGATTGGTAGTTATGCATTTATTAAAGAAAATGGGAAAATAAAATTTAAAAAATATAAAATTCCTGGTTTTGGAGGATATAGTTTAATGTTGCCTCCAAAATCACAAAATCATAAAATACCGTATTTTTGGTATTTTTCAGGAGGAATAATATTTAATATTGGAACAACCATATTATTTCTTTTGTTAATAATTTATATTCCTTTGAATGAAACAATGTTGATGTTTTCTCTTGCATTCATTTTAATGGGACTTTATTCTGGAATTATCAGCGCATTACCTTTGAAAATTGCTGGAGGGACTGATGGATGCAAAATATTAGCTATTTATAAAAATAACCAAACCCATGAATATTTCTATAATGCATATATGATTATTTCCAAGCTTTTTGAAGGTATACGGATGAAAGAAATGCCTAAAAAATTGTTTATTGTTCCTGACTGTGCTAATTTTAATAATCCTATTTTTGCAGGAGTGAAAAATGCTGAAGCAGATAGATATTATGATAATATGGAATATGAAAAGGCAGAAAAATCTTATAAATCATTAATATCTGAAAACATAACATTAGCAAAAGTTGTAGAAAATGAAGTATTATGTCAAATTTTATATTTTGAAATTATAAAAGGAAATGAAGAAGAAACAGCTAATTTAATGACAAAAAAGCTTAAAAAATATATAAAATCAACTTACAACAATATTACCAAGAAAAGATTGATGTTTGCTTATACATTACTTATTGAAAAAAATGTCAAAGAATCTGAAAATATATGGAATGATTTTCATAATGTTTGTGAAGGTAGTTTAATTAAAGGAGAAATTGAAACAGAATCTGAGACTATGAATTATATTAGAAAAATAGCTATTGAAAGAGGTATTCTTTGATAATATTTTTATTTTCTTTTATAAATTCTTTATAAAATATATATTAAATATATTTAAAATATAAAAAAATTAAAAAACATTTTATTTATTGTATAAATAAAACGATTTTAAAAATGATTTTATGAAAAACTAAAAAACATATTATTCATTTACAATATAATTATTGTGATTTTATGGAACCTTCAATAACATTGATTATTATACTGTTTTCATTTTTTCTGTGTTCTCAAATCCATGTAATATTACACGAGTTAGGTCATTTAGTATTTGGTTTAATTCAAAAGTATGAGTTTATTGCTTTTGGATGGGGAGGTTATGGATTTATCCGAGAAGATGGGAGAATAAAATTAAGGAACTATGAAATTAGGGGTGCTGGAGGATATTGCATAATGACACCTCCAAAACCAAAAAATCACAAAATACCCTATTTCTGGTACTTATCAGGAGGCTTAATATTTAACTTTCTCTCAACAGTTATATTCCTTTTGATAATAGTTTTTGTTCATTTAAATGGAGTAATATACCTTTTTTCAATGGTGTTTATATTAATAGGTCTTTATTTAGGGATTATTAATACATTACCTCTTAAAATTAGTGGTGGGACTGATGGTTGTAAAATATTAGCTATTTATAAAAATGACCAAGTTCAAGAATATCTTTATAATTCATATCGTATAAGAACAGACATTTCAAAAGATATTCGGATGAAAGATACTCCTCAAAACTTGTTTATTCTTCCAGATAATGCAAATTTTAACAATCCTATTTTTGCAGGAATAAAATATAGTGAAGCATATAAATATTTTGATAATGGAGAATATGACAAGGCAGAAGAAACTTATAAATCACTAATATCTGAAAACATAAAGCTAACAAATGTCCTAAGAAATGAAGTATTATGTCAAATTTTATATTTTGAAATTATAAAAGGAAATGAAGAAGAAGTAGCTAAATTAATGACAAAAAAGCTGAAAAAATATATAAAATCAGCTAAGAGAGATATTAGCAAGAAAAGATTGATGTATGCTTATACAGTACTTATTGAAAAAGATGTAGAAGAGTCAGAATCCATATGGTATGATTTCCACGATGCTTGTGAATATAACTTATCTAAAGCAGAAGTTGAATCAGAATCTGAAATAATGGATTATATTGGAAAAATAGGTATTGAAAAAGGTATACTTTGATAATATTTTCTTTATTTCCAAGAAATTTTTATACACTTAAATAAAATTATTTTAAAATTATTATTTTAAAATAACTATTTTATATTATTATTTTAAAATAACTATTTTATATTATTATTTTTTTATCTATTTTTGAAAATTTAATTATGACTAAAATATTTCCTTTTAAAAAAATTTATAAATCATGACCAACATAATTTATAATAGGTTATGATTTTATAAAATACTCATTTTTAGATGTGGTGGTCTAAAACAGTATTTTGTCAAACATTGTTACTTTTTCAGTCATAACCTTAGTTTCAGAGCAAGTTATGATGGTACTGGTGATGATGGGGCTTGCTCTGAATCTTAAATTCTTATTTTTATTATTAATTATTTAAAATTTAAAAAATCTAAGATTTTGTAAAGTTTAAAAACTTTCTATATTTACTATTTTTTTTAAAATTTTATTTATTATTCCAAAAACTTTATAAAGCAGTAGGAATATATTATCCGTAGGAAATGTATTTCCGACTATAAATTTTTTAAAATTAAAAGTATATAAATATTTAATATAAAAAAATTTTATAAATAAAAATATATAAAAAACCTGTAGGAGGAATTAAACTGATAAATAAAACTAAAATCGGAATAGTAGGATATGGTAATTTAGGAAAAGGAGTAGAACTAGCTATTAAACAAAATGAAGATATGGAACTTGTTAGAATCTTTACAAGACGAGACCCTAGTACATTAAATAATCCTTTAATGGAAAATATAAATAAAATCAAAGATTATAAAGATAAAATTGATGTGATGATTCTATGTGGAGGTTCAGCTACAGACCTTCCAGAACAAACTCCAGAAATTACAAAAAACTTTAATACTGTAGATAGTTTTGATACTCATGCAAACATTCCCACACACTTTGAAAAAGTAGATAAAGTTGGAAAAGATGCAGGAACCCTTAGTTTAATTTCAACTGGTTGGGATCCAGGATTATTTTCAATGTATAGAATTTTAGGAGAAGCCATGCTTCCAATTGGAAACACCTATACATTTTGGGGAGAAGGAGTTAGTCAAGGCCATTCTGATGCAATAAGGCGAGTTGAAGGTGTGATTGATGGTAAACAATACACAGTCCCAATAGAGGAAGCCTTAGAAAAAGTTAGATCTGGAGAAAATCCAGAGTTTACAACAAGAGAAAAGCACCTAAGAGTATGTTATGTAGTTGTTGAAGATGGAGCAGAGAAGTCAAAAATTGAAGAAGAAATAAAAACAATGCCGAATTACTTTGAGGAATATAATACTGAAGTAAATTTCATATCACAGGAAGAATTAGATAAAAATCATAGTGGTATGCCTCATGGAGGATATGTTATAAGAACGGGCCAGTCTGAAACAAAAATTAATCAAAGAATGGAATTTGTTTTAGAACTTGGAAGTAACCCCGAATTTACATCTAGTGTTTTAGTTGCTTATGCAAGAGCAGTAAACAGAATGGTGAATGAAGGAGCAACTGGATGTTTAACAGTTTTTGATGTTCCTTTAGCTAAACTTTCTCCAAAATCTAGTGAAGATCTTAGAAAAGAATTGTTATAAAAATTAAATTATTTGAAATTGTAGATTTAAATTTATTCAATTTTTATTTTTCTTTATTTTTTTAAATTTTATTAATTTTTTAGAGATTTTATTTATATATCATATCTTTTATTAATTTTGATTAATTTTTTAGAGAGTTTATTTATATATATCTTTTATTAAGTTTTGATTAATTTTATTAATTTTTTAGAGATTTTATTTATATATATATATATATATATATATATCTTTTATTAAGTTTTGAATAATTTTATTACAAATTTTATTGTAATATTTTATTATTAATTTTATTATAAACTTTATTGCAAATTTTATTATATATTTTTATTAAATTAAAATAATATAATATTATAAGTTAAATAAAAAATTAAAAAAAAGTGATAAAATGGTGAAATGGGGAGCAGTATTTATTGGATTTATACTAGCAGTTATTGTAAAATCATTAGAACTTTCTTGGAGTTATGAAACAATTGGGCTTTTAATAGTAGGGTTTATTGTTGGATATATAGCAAAAGAAGGTACATGGGGAGGCTTGGTTAATGCAGCAATAGCAGGATCTTTAGGAACTATAATTGCAGCCATACTTCTCACAATGTTAGGATTGTTTTTAGGAATCGCTGGATTTGCGATATTTGGATTTGTTGGATTAATAGCTGCTATAGTGAGTTTAATATACTATGCAATATTGATGGGAATTAGTGGAGCTGTTGGAGGTTCAATAGCTAGAGATAAGAATTTTAACTAGGTTACCGTCTTATTGTTAATAATTAATATCGAAGTCACATCATAAAATAGTAATTTATATATTTATCTAAAAATAATATATTAATAGCTAAAAATAATTAAAAATATATTAATTATATATAAATACTATAAAGCTTGTGAAAAAAGTTAATAATATAATAAATAATATATAATTATAAATAATATGTAAATATAAATAAATATAAATAATTATAAAAATTTGTGAAAAAAGATAATAATATAATAAATATAAATAATTATAAAAATTTTTGAAAAAAGATAATAATATAATAAATAATATATAATTATAAAAATTTGTGAAAAAAAATAATAATATAATAAATAATATATAATTATAAAAATTTTTGAAAAAAAATAATAATATAATAAATAATATATAATTATAAAAATTTGTGAAAAAAATAATAATATATTAAATAATATATAATTATAAATAATTATTTAATTTAAAAAAAAGATATAAACACGATAATATGTTAATTGGACTAATTTCAGATACTCATATTCCAGATAGAAAGGATGGAATCCCTACAGTAGCTTTAAAATATTTAAAAGATGTTGAACTCATTATTCATGCAGGAGATGTAACATCTATTGAAGTAATGGAAGAGTTGGAAAAAATAGCTCCAGTATTAGCTGTTCAAGGAAATATGGATAGAAAACGCGGCTTTGATCTTCCTAAAAGTTTGGTAAAAACTGTTGAAGGAGTTAAAATTGGAGTAAAACATGGGGAAGTTCGCCCAACTGGAGATACTCAACAGCTATATTATATAGCAAGAGAACTAGATGTTGAAGTATTAGTAAGTGGACACACTCACCAAGCATTTATAGAAAAAATTGATGAAGTATTACTTTTAAATCCAGGTAGTCCAACAGCTCCAAGACTTACTGATCCAACAATCATGTTAATGACTGTAGAAAAAGGAGAAGTAGATGTCGAAGTAAAGAAAATAGGTGACCCTATTTGCTCTTCTTTAAATTTCAAAAAAGAATAAAAAAAGTATAATAGAACATTCTCACTAAATAATATAAATCTTTTTTTAAATATTTTTTAACTAAATATAATTTTTTTAATTATTTATAATATTTTTTAAGTTAATTTAAATATTTTATATAATAATTAGAATATATTTTAGTTAATTTAATATTTTTTAAATAATGATAATGAATATTTTTTAAGTTAATTTAAATATTTTATATAATAATTAGAATATATTTTAGTTAATTTAATATTTTTTAAATAATTTAATATTTTTTAAATAATGATAATAAATATTTTTTAAGTTAATTTAAATATTTTTTATCTAAATTGTGAATAGCATTTAATGTTTTTAAAGATAAAAAATATAAGGAATCGATAAAATGGGTAGTAGATGGCAAGTTGAAAAAAAGAAAGACCCCTACTATAAACGATCTAAAGAACAAGATTATAGATCTCGTGCTTCTTTCAAGCTATCACAACTAGATAAAAAGTATAAAATAATCAAAAAAGGAAGTGCTGTGGTTGATTTGGGAAATGCTCCTGGAGGATGGTCCCAAGTTGCTCTTGAAAAAGTAGGGGAAGAAGGGCTTGTTTTAGGAGTAGATCTTCAAAAAATCAAACCATTTATAGAGAAAAACTTCCATTTTATTAGAGGAGACTTTACAGCAGAATCTGTTCAGGAGAAAATAACTGATATTATTGATGGGAAAGCTGATGTGATTATTTCAGATGCATCACCAAAGTTAAGTGGAATCAAAGATGTTGACCATCTTCGTTCAATAGATTTAGCAAATTCTGTAATTGATATAGCCAATAATGTTCTTGAAGAAAATGGAAATCTTCTTATTAAAGTATTTCAAGGTGAAGAGTACAAAAATTTAATCGACAATATTCGAAAAAAATTCAAAATACTTAAAACAACTAAACCCGCATCTTCTAGAAAAAAAAGCTCAGAAATGTATGTTATTGGTTTAAAATATAGATAAATTAAAATAGATTAAATAAATTAAAAAAATTATAATGAATTATAATATAATGTCGTTACTTAGTTAATATACTCATCAACAAACTTATTTAGCTCTTCTATAGTAAATGGTTCTTTATATAATTCATTAACAAGCCATAAACCGGATTCTACGATTTTACTCTTTGATGAATAGTTGCCTAGCCAGTTTGTACTGGGAAAACATTTTGCACATAAAGAAACGGTACTTATGAGTTTAGATTCAAAAAATAATCTTGAGTCTTTATCAGGTATTTCAATTATAACAAAGGATAAATTACCTTGTATGTACTTAGAAATTTGTTTTTCTAAATTTTCTTGCTTTTTAATGTCTAAATTATATTTAAATTGTTTTTTATTTTCTTTTTTAGTGAAATCAATGTTCCATATCTCTAAATAATCATCTTTATTTTTATTCAATAATGCCCTACCTATATTCTTTCTGAAGATGCTCCTATCCTTATTTTCATTAATAAAATGTTCCTTTAAACGATAATAAAGATTATTATTTCCTCTGTGAGTACCTATTCTAACAATTCTATCGTTTTTATGAGCTTTTTCACCTTTTTCAAATAAAATATAAATTCCATTTTTACATATTTTATCTTTTTCAAAAGGAAAACAATATCTTGGCATTTCATTAGCTATTAAATGGAGTTTTTCACATACCTCATCCATATTATTATCCTCTTTTAAAAATTTTAATTGTTTTCCTATTGTTAATTTTTCCATAGGAATATCATATTTTTTAATGTGTTTTATAATCTCTTCACGGTAGTTATTACCTGCTAATATAATATATTCATCACGTTGTAAATCAGTTTTTATCTTTAATTTTTTTAAGACTTCTTTACTCCAATTTGTTCTTTCATTTTTATTCATTTCATTAAGGGTTAGATTATAAGGTTCAATTTCTTCAGCTAGTTCTAATAATCCATATTTAGCAGATAGTATGAAAATCTTATCACATCTTTTATTTAAATATTCCATTGAAGATTTAAACAAAGTACTTTGATACAAATCTTTTGCTAAAGATTTATTTTTTAATTTTTTAGAACAACAAGCAACTAATCCTACTTTCATAATCATTCACCAATATCTCATAATGGAAAAAAATTTACAAAAAAGATATTATAAATGCATAAATAAAAAAATAAAGACTAAATAATGAATAAAAAATAAAATAATGAATAAATTAATTAAACTATCTTAAGATATCCATTACTTGGTTCAAAGAATGAATAAAAAATAAAATAATGAATAAATTAATTAAACTATCTTAAGATATCCATTACTTGGTTCAAAGAATGAATAAAAAATAAAATAATGAATAAATTAATTAAACTATCTTAAGATATCCATTACTTGGTTCAAAGAATGAATAAAAAATAAAATAATGAATAAATTAATTAAACTATCTTAAGATATCCATTACTTGGTTCAAAGATTACACCTTTATGTTTTAGCTGTTTTATAATTTTTTCAACTTTTTCTTCACTCATACTATATTGATCTATAAGGTTAGATGTTAAAACATTCACAGGGGCTTGATCGCCATACTCTTCTTGAAGTTCTCTGATTTCATCAACAACCTTTTGGAGTTTATCTCTTTCTGATTTTGGAGTTCTTCCTTCAACCATATCTACATCGATTTTACCTGTTTCAGGATCATAACCAACTTCTTTAAGACATGCCAATTGTAAAGATATTGCTTTTTTTGCATCTTCTTCTTCAACAAAGTCTTTGAGTTTGATTTTTGCACTAGCTTCTGATAAACGAATAATAGCTTCTAATTGTCTAGCTGTTATTGGAACTGGAGAATCTTCTTCCACAGCACCACTTCTCATATCAACATAGAAATCTTCTAGAACTTTATTAGATTCATCAGTGAGTTTTGGATTAATATTTTTTCTAGCATAAGCAATATATTTTCTAAGCAAGTCTGGCTCAATTTCATAACCAATTGAGTCTTCTTGATGTATTTTAAGTATATGTTGAGCTAATTCCCTATCATTTTCAACATTTGGTTTATCTTCTACTACAAATGTCAAATCAAATCTTGAAAGAATTGGAGAAGGTAGGTCAATTTGTTCAGCTACAGATTTATACCTATCAAACCTTCCAAACTTGGGATTAGCTGCTGCAAGAACAGAACACCTCGAATTTAATGTAGCCATTATTCCAGCTTTAGCTATACTGATAGTTTGTTGTTCAAGAGCTTCGTGAAGTGCAGATCTATCTTCAGAACGCATCTTATCTAACTCATCAACACAAACATTACCTTTATCACCAAGTACAAGAGCTCCAGCTTCAAGAGACCAACCACCAAGTTCATCTCTTACAGCTGCTGCAGTAAGTCCTGCTCCAGTAGTTCCTTTACCACTTGTATAAATACTTCTTGGTGCAAGCTTTGAAACATACTTCAGCATCTGAGATTTACCAATACCAGGATCTCCTACAATGAGAATATGAATATCTCCTCTAAGGCGAGTTTTATCTTCAAGTTCTTTAGCTGCCCCACCAAATAATTGAAGTGCAATAGCCTCTTTAACCTGCCTATAACCTTTAATAGACGGTGCAGTAGACTTGATTATTTTTTCATGAATATTAGGATCTTTTGAAAGTGCTATGATTTTTTCTTCATCTTCTACACTAATTTCAAGCTCTTCAAATTCTTCTTCTTGTGGTTTAATAAAATTAGCATATATATAATTTTTAAACTTACCACTTCTCTCTTCTCTAAAGGTTTTAAGAGTTCCAGTAATGAGAACTTTATCTCCAGGGTTTAAAGAATCTACTAAATCATCTTCAAGAATTATAAGAATTTGTTTAGGTTCAGTTCCTCCTGAAAGATTCTCTAAAGGTTCTTGGATTCTAGCTGTTTGAGTATCAATATATTTTGATTCCCCTTCAAGAAGGCGAAAAGATCTTCCACCACATTCAGTACATAAAGATGGTTCAACAGTTGAATTACTATTAGTTTGTTCAACTTCATGAAGTCTCATACATCCCCTACATTCAAAAACACCAGTTTCAATCCTAGGTCTAATTTCGTCAGTTTTACGAACAATACCTTCAACAGATACAAATTTACCAATATATTTACTAAGAAGATGTTTAAGTTGAATCAGATTTGTTAAGTTTTCTAATCTAATATTTAAATCAGCATCTTTCATCAAAGGATCAATATTCTTAATAGCTTTAGCTGAAGCAAGAAGAACATCATCAGGTTTTTCTATTAACAAGTCAGCTAAATCTGGATCAAACCTTTCTAAATCTATATAATCTACAATTAATGACCTATCATCAGGATATTTCTCTAAAATCTTAAAAACATCATCTTTGTACTTTGTTGAGAAAAATTCCTCAAATTTACTAATTGAAGTTTTTGATTTATCACTTGTACTCATCATAATTACATTGATTTTTATATAATAAAAATATTTCAGTTTTTTTGATATAAATATTTCAAACTCAAAGCAATTTTTATGTGAAATATATAAAAAAATTAAATAATATTAATAAAATAAAAATTATAAAAAAATTATTAAAAAAAATTAAATAATATCAATAAAATAAAAATTAAAAAAGTTATTAAAAAAAAATAAATATGTATTAATAAAGTAAAAAAATTATTAAAAAATAATTAAGAAGAATAAAAATAAAATAAAGATACAATAATTAAAAACTATTTTCTTAAAATTTATACTAATTATATTAATAATTTATACTAATTACATTAATATTAAAAGAATACCAAAACATATTTAATATATAAATGAATAATATATCTAAGTATTTAAAATCATATATAATAATTTAATTATAATATATAATATTGAAATATTTATAATATTAAAATATTTATAATATTGAAAGGATTTATAATATTGAAATATTTATTATAATTTTATTATAAATTATAGACTATTTTTGATTATAAAATTATAAAAAAATTGGATTATGAAAAATTTTATAAAACTTAAAATAATTATATAAAAAAATAATCAAAGTGGAATAATAATATAACTGAATAATTTCACATTTTTATAAATAAAATATAACACAAATATAAGCTAAATATTTACAAACAAAATATAACTAAATAACTAAACACAGTATATAATAATAAAGGTAAATAGAATGAAAAAATCTAGAACAAATTTATTTAAATCAACTTCAATGTTAATTTCAGTGTTAGGAATCTTGATGATTGTTTCTACTATTATCATTGCTGCTTACATTGGATTCAGCATACTTTCATCAGGAATTACTTCAGAAGTATCATCTGGATCCCAATATGATGAATTAGCTGCTTTAAAATCTAATTATTCCGATTTAGAAGCGAAATTTAATGTTACTAAACCAAGTATATTTTCAGGGTCTGATAAAGTAAAACAACAAAAATTTATTGATGCTGAATTAGAACTTATAAGAGCAAATTTAGCCATTAGTGATGTTGAAAGTGCTTTAAAAGCTGGAAAAAGTGCTAGTGAAGTAGACTCAAGAATAAAAACAGCTAAAGAAATGTTGAGTTCAGCTTTCCAAGCATATAATAAGTTATAATATAAATAATTAATAAATTACCAATAATTATATTAACTACATTTTACATATTATTAATGTATATTTTATTAGAATTATAGATATTATAAAAAAATAATAAGGGAGGAGAAATAATGGAAAAATATGAAGATTTATTAAATAGGGCTATAGACCAGCTTCCACCAGAAGTATTTGAAACAAAAAGATTTAGTGTACCAAAAGCTTATTCTGTAATACAAGGTAACAGAACTTTTATTCAAAACTTTAAAGAAATAGCAGAAGCTTTAAATAGAGACCCTCAACATTTACTCAAATTTTTACTTAGAGAATTAGGTACTGCAGGAAATTTAGAAGGTGGAAGAGCTATATTACAAGGTAAATTCACACATTTCTTAATTAATGAAAGAATAGAAGAGTATGTAGAAAAATTCGTAATGTGTCATGAGTGTAATAGACCAGATACCAGAATTATAAGAGAAGATAGGATATTTATTCTTAAATGTGCTGCTTGTGGTGCTAAAGCTCCGCTTAAAACTTTATAAATTCAATATATCAAAACAAGTAGTTAAAAACTAACTACTCTCTTTTTTTATAAATTATTTAAATTTTATTTTTAAACTCAAGCTATAAAAATCTACAATTAGCCAAGAGTGTCGAAAGATGTTTTGTCCAGAATGTGGTAATACAGATATTCCATTGATTGAAGGAATATGTCAAGATTGTTTTTTAAAGAAATTGTCACTTATAGAAATTCCTAAAAATATTGAAGTTACAATCTGTGCCCATTGTAATGCAAAGTTTGAAGAGGGAAAATGGAAAGAATCAGAAATTTCAGAAGAAGAAATAATTTATCGAGCTTTAGAGAGATCTATTGTTATTAATCCTCAAGTTGAAGAAGATAATATAGATATAGAACTTGAAATTATTCAAATAAGAGGAACAATAGCAGAATGTACTGTTGAAGCTAAAACTGAAATTTTTAAAACCCACATTAAACAATCATTTGATACCCAAGTTAGATTAAGAAAAGACGTTTGTCCAAGCTGTAGTAAGCAGCAATCAGGATATTATGAATCAGTTATTCAATTTAGAGCAGATAATCGAGAATTATCATCAAATGAAATAAAAAAAACTGATGAAATCGTTACTCAAACTTTAAATAACAGATTTAGTAAAGACAAACTATCATATTTAGTTCAAAAATCAAAATTAAAAGAAGGAATTGATTATTACATTGGTTCTTATAAATCAGGCAAAAAAGTAGTTGAAGCAATACAAGAAGTATTTGGGGGAATAATTAAAGAGTCCCCTCGACTCATAAGTCAAGATAAATCAACAGGAAAAGGATTATATAGAATATGGATTTCAATACGCCTTCCAAGATTTAAAAAAGGAGATTTTGTAAGATACAAAGAAATTGATAGTGAAGTATTAGCTATTGATGGGAAGAGAATTCTTATTAAACAATTAGACACTTTTGAAAAGATTCCTTTAAAATGGAGAGAATACAACTCTATATATTATTTAAAAAGTTATGATGATGTTAAAACTACTACAATAATTTCTAAATCACCCACAATAATTCAAATTCTAGATCCTGATGATTATAATGTAGTAGATATTGAAATGAATGAATTAATTAACAAGCACAAGATTGGGGATGAAGTGAAAGTTATAAAAATAGAAAATAAATTATATTTAATTTAAAATTTTTAATTTTCAAATTATAAAAATAAAAAAAATTCAAAAATATAAACATAAATATAAAACTGTTGTATATTTAATTAAAATTTTTAATTTTCAAGCTATAAAAAAATTATATAAAAAAATTATAAAAAAGTTATAAAAAAATTATAATATATAAAAAAATTTTTAAAATTATAAAATAAATTTTATAAATAATATAATAATTATTAAAAATTATATAAATTTAATAAAAATTATAATAGAACCTTAATAAAAAAATATAATAAAAAATATAAAAATATAATAAAAAAATATGCATAAAATACTAGTAATAAGTGATTGAATGGATATAAAAACAAAAATTGAGCTAATAAAAAAAGGAACCTTAGAAATTATAAGTTCTGAAGAACTAGAAGAAAAACTCAAGAAAGACAAACCAATAGTTTATACTGGTTATGAACCTTCTGGAAAAATCCATTTAGGTCATGCTATTACTATAATGAAATTAAAACAGCTACAAGAGTTAGGTTTTAAAGTAAAAATTCTACTTGCTGATTATCATGCCTATTTAAATGGAAAAGGAACTCTAGAAGAAATAGAAAAAACAGCTAAATATAATGAAAAATGTTTTAAAGCATTAGGTTTAAGTGAAGATACAGAATTTATTCTTGGTTCAAGTTTTCAAACTAGTCAGGAATATACTGATGAGATATACAAATTAGCTACTCACATTACCCTTCTTAGAGCAAGACGAAGTATGGATCAAGTAAGTAGAAATAGTGAAAACCCTAAGGTAGCTGACGCAATATATCCTTTAATGCAAGTTGCAGATATGAAAGCTTTAAATCTTGATGTAGCTCTTGGAGGAATGGAGCAAAGAAAGATACAGATGTTAGCTAGGGAAAATCTTTCAAAAATCGGTTTTGACGCCCCAGTATGTATTCACACCCCCCTTTTACATGGTCTTGACGGAGATGAGAAAATGTCCAGCAGTAAAGGAAACTTTATAGCTGTTGATGACAGCGAAGAAGAAATAAAAACAAAAATAAATAAGAGTTTTTGTCCAGCTGGAGAAATTGAAGGAAATCCTATTATTGAAATAGCTATGCATTTTATTTTCTCAAATCAAGACAAACTACTAATAGAACGACCTGAAAAATTTGGTGGAAATTTAGAACTTAGTGAAAGTGAACTATTAGATATATATTCTTCTAATGAACTTCACCCAATGGACTTGAAAACTGCAGTAACTAAATATATGATAAATTATTTAAGTAGTGTTAGAGAATATATGCTAGATAATTAGAGAAAAATCTAATTATATATTATATAAAATATATAAAGATATACTAAAAAATTAGATAAAAACCTAATTATTATATAAAATAATTTTTAAATTATAATTATTTCATAAAAATATTTATAAAGATATTCTAAAAAATTAGATAAAAACCTAATTATAGTATATTACTTAAAGTTTGCAACACTTTATATATAAATAACAGTTGCAAATATTTGGTAATTAACTATATATTAAAATAAACATATTTACAAAATATTGATTAAAAAAAATTAAATATAAGGGGAATTATTATGGATTATGAAATGAGATTACCTAATGGTGTTGGAGAGCAAATTCTTGCACATACAATTGAAAAATTTGAAGTTGAATTGAAACATACAGATTATGGACCAGTACTTATTGGAACAGCTGATGAATTAGAAAATGCCAAAGATTATATTGTAAAATCGATAAATGAAAGATTAAATGAACTTACAAAGAAAAATGAAGAATAAAAAATAATGACAATTTCTAATAAGCTTTTAAAAGGTTTGTGATTTTCCATAACTTATATCTAAATAGTACTAAACCATCTGCTCCTCCGTTAGTTGCAGCACTAGCATAACTAATCATATTTTGAGGGGAAAGAGATTTAACTCCTTTTCCATATACTTCTAAACCAACCCATACCTTTGCATTAATAGAATTATCTTTATACCATTTAGTTATAGAAGTTACCCAATTATTATCTTTGCCATAAGCAGATTTATAAACCATTGGTATTAAAACATCTAAATGTTTATATAATTCTTCTGTATTTTGACCATATAACTTTATAGAATTGCTTGGTTCAGGCATTAAAGCTGCAGAAAGAATTATATTTTTATTATTCTTTTTAGCTACATTTTTTGCCATTTCCACAAATTTCGTAACTGCTTTATCTCCAGTAACTCCATCCGAATAGTTATAATTATATGCTTTTGAAGATACTTCAGGATATCTTACATAATCAAAATGAATCCCATCAAAGACTTTAATCTTGGAATATTTATTAACTCTTTTTAGAATTTTATTAAAGTAATCATAATTATAAGATTTTGTTTTAGTATTTACTGGATTAATCCATTTTCCATTAACTTTAAATGTACAAAACCAAATATGAACTTTAATATTATATTTATGAGCAGTCTTAGCAAATTTAACTACTTTTCCTATACCATATTTAGAAATTGCACTTTCAAGTAAGAAAATATTACCAATACCTGCACTCTTTAATTTTTTAAAATTAACTAGATTCATATATTGAGGCCAAAGCCATAACCCATTATTTTTAATATATGGATTAGAATATTTATTAAGTTTACTATCTTTTTTAACATTTAAATAAACACTACTAGGTAGATTATGAGAAGTAGATGTGGATAAAACCTTAGCAAACATAAAAACATAAGTTTGATATTGAATTTTCTTACCATTACTATTTATATAATTAGGCAATTTATTATATTTATTAACATAGTTACTAATACTTAAAGCATTGGTATGAAAATCTTTTGAATAAATAGTTTTCTTAATATCATGCCCATTAGGAAGATTTGGAAGTTTGATGCCCTTTTTAAGAGAAATATTTGAAGAATTATTATTATTTTTATTTTGAATCACTATTGACATTAAATAAGTGAATTCTGGTATTGATAACTTATTACCCTCACAGTTGACAGTTGTAGGTAGCTTTCCCTCTTTATTAATATAATTATTAAGATTTTTTGCAGTTACTACTACACTATCTTCTGAAACATTTTGATCAACAATAGGTTCCTCTGCAAAACTAATATTACAAGTTAATAAAATAGTTAAAATAGCTAAACTAATTAGAATACATTTATATGAATTTTTTATTAGACAGTTGCTAATCTTTACATCTCCTTAAATAACAGAAGTTATTTATAATTATTTTATATTCATCAATATTATAATTGAAATCCATAATATTAAAAAATTTCTATAAAAAAATAAATTAATTTTAATATGCTAAATCCCTAAAATATGGCACATATGAATATTAGAAGATATTATTAATAATTATTAAAATAACCATATATTTATCATCTCATATCAAATAATTTTAATATTATTATATTTTTATATAAATTATTAGTGATAGATTTTAATATTTGAGATATATTTATGCATATACAATATAGAAAATTTTAATATTATTATATTTTATATAAATTATTAGTGATAGATTTAATATTTGAGATATACTTATGCATATATAAATAGATATATTTATTATATATATAAATAATTTTAATATTACTATATTTTTATATAAATTATTAGTGATATTTTAATATTTAGGATAATCAATTATATATTTACTATTTCCTCACAATATATTAAAATTAGTTAATTTTTTATAAAATATTTTTAATATTTATTTTTATTTCAAAATTTTATATAATATATAGTATATTACTTAAAGTTTGCAACACTTTATATATAAATAACAGTTGCAAATATTTGGTAATTAACTATAATATATATAAATAAATAAAAAAAAAGATAGATAATAAATTAATTTAATCAATTAATAATATTATAATAAATTACTTAAATATTTTATCAACAACTTTTATTAATTTTTGAATTTTTATATTAGTTTTTGATTGACTTTCATGTTTATATGTTTCATGAATAACTGTTTTAGTGCCAAATCTTACTAAAGGATTAGTACAATATTTCGGACTAGTTTGAACCTTCGGATAATAATAAGAAAGTTCAGAAATCGAATTAACAAGTTTTTTAGCTATTTTATTCGATTTAAAGTCTTTTAAAGGTGCGAAAATAAAATATTTCTTCTTATAACCAACAGCCCCCCATTCATTAGCATGAATATCAATGACCAAATTATAACCTGATTTTTTTGCATGTGGCAATATATATCTTCGAGCAAGGTCTTGACCACTCTTTCGACCAACATAAACATTATTATTTTTAGTAACAGTAACATTATAAATAAAATATTTATATTTTAACTTATTTGATTTAGACAATAGCTGTTTATATACTGCTTTATGAGGTTTGCTTTCTTGGGGATGGATGCCAATAATGTAAGCAATTTTAACTTTAGAGCTATGATTACCTAATTCTATGCATTTAACATATCCTTTAGCATTTTTACCTAAAATTTTAGTAGAATGAATGTTATTTTTATTAACATTATCCTCTTTAGCTGCACTTACACAAGCTAAAGACATTGTTAAAGAAAAAAATAAAAGAAAAAACAATAAAAGATATTTACGATTTACAAAAATTCCATTATCCATAAAAGATTCCTTATCCATAAAAATTCCATTATCTATAAAAATTCCTTAACTACAAAATTCAAATTAAACTATATATCTACAAAATTCAAATTAAACTATATATCTACAAAATTCAAATTAAACTATATAATCAATTATATTTATATATTATTTGTATTTATATATTATGATATTTAATGATAAATGAATAATGATAATAATATAATAGTATTTTAATGATATAATGATATTATTGTAAAAAAACCTTAAAAATATAACTATATAAAAAATAAAAAGATATAATGATAATGTAGTTTAATCAATACCACTAAGACAAATACCTAAAAAAGGAGCTAATGCTTTTTTAATATCTGATTGAACTTTTTTAGGACCATTATTAGCATTTACAATTTTAAATCTATTTTTATCATTTTTAGCTAAATCCAAATAGTTATTTTTAACATTGACTAAAAAAGTCTTTTTTTCAAACTCATCTTCGCCAGAACAACGTTCAATAGCTAAATCAACATCGAGATCTAAAAGAAAAACAATATCTGGCTTTTTAGCAAATTTATTGATTTCAGCTATCCAATTTTTATAATCTTGATAAGCTAAGCTAGAATAAAATGATCTATCACTAAGAATAATTTTGTTACAATACTCTTCACTAGCTATTTTTTCCATAAGCAGCAGCCGATCAGCTGCAAAAAGAAGTCCTAAAGTTTTTTGAATATTTTCCTCAGTAGCCTTGGGATTTTGAAGCATTTTTCGAATTATAATTCCAACATCAGAATCAGTTGGTTCAACAATGGTTTCAACTTCTAAGCCAGAATCTTCTAACCATTCTTTAAGAGCTGTAATTTGAGTTGATTTTCCAGCTCCATCAATTCCTTCTAAAACTATATACATAACAATATCTTAATTTTTAAATTATATAAAATAATTGTAATTTAATATATTTATAAAAAGTTTTAATATGATAATAAAATAATTACTAAAATAATAAACTTATAAAAAGTTTTAATATAATAATAAAATAATTATTAAAATAATAAACTTATAAAAAGTTTTAATATAATAATAAAATAATTATTAAAATAATAAACTTATAAAAAATCTACTCAAATTTCTTCAAAATTTCACCATAAACCTCTTTAAGTCTCCCTTCTGAATTTTCATAAATTCGTTTTAATATAAATTCAGGAGTACTTCTAGCTAAGCAATTCATTTTAGGAGTTCTATCTACAATCAGATTATAATTTTCATCTAATCCTTTAGCTTCAATACCATCTACACGAACATCAGTATAATTCATTAATTCTTTTGCCATGTGAGTTACTATTATTGCATAAGAATTAGAGCTTTTAATCATTTCAATAAAACTTGAAATGATTTTAACAGCTGCTTCAAGTTCAGTTATTCCTTCAAGTTCATCTAATAAAACTAATTTTTCACTATCTGTTGTAACTATTGGCATAAAAACATTTAAGAAAGATTCAAATGCTCCAGCGTCAAGAGATCTCTTTTTAGAGAAATGATAAATTTCATCAAGTAATTTGATTTCAGCTTCTTTTGCACATACAGGAAGTCCCATTTGAGCCATAATAGAAACTTGAGCAATAGTTTCAAGAAGAGTTGTTTTACCCCCACTATTAGCTCCAGTTAAAAGTGAAACATTTTCAGGATAACTTAAATTATAATCTATTCGTTGAATGACATCTCCTTTTTCAAGACCTAATTCTAAATGAATTGTTCCTTTTAATTTGAAATCATTGCCAATTTTAGGTGGAACTAAATCATATTCATAAGCAAAACTACCTAAAGTAAATTCATAATCAAATTCAAGGATTTGTTTAACTTCTTCAATAGCTTTTGGCTTTATATTAGCTAAATAATTAGCTGCAGTGATTTTTTTATCAAATATATCATTTTCTTTTTTAGAACTTTCAGTCAACTTAATTCTTTCAAGTTCTACTTCATCAATTTCAAGTGGGTATTGTCTTAAAAATGGATCAAAATCAATTCCAGTTTCTTCTTTGATGTTGATTTTTCCTTTATGAATAATTTCATCAAATATTTTATCAATTTTAGGAGGAATTCCATGATTTAATAAATCGAGAACTTCATCTCCTTCAAGATTAATTTCTTTAATAGCTATCTTAATTTCTTCATCAAGAGACGATTTCACATCATTAACTACTTTTTCAATATCAACATTTCTTTTTTTAAGAGAATTAACCTCATCAAGAATTGGTTCTACATCCCCAAGAACCGTGTCTTCATTTAAAATCTTTCTAATCTCAGCTACTCTTTTAAATAATTCTGCATTTTTGTTGAAATAATCAAGAATTAATTCAGGGACTAATTCATGTTCTGGAGATTCCTTAGAAATCATTATTGAATTATTCATTTCACTAACATCAATAAACCCTTCACTATAAACATAATAAATTAGTTCATAGCTACGGACTTCTTCTTCAAACATAGCTGAAGCAGCATTAATTATAGGATAATATTGGTTCAAACCCAATTCCATCAAATAGTCATTGTCTTCATCACTTTCGACAAGAATAGCTTTACTAGGGTCATAATCTGGTTTATTTTTATGTGGTAAGTGTAAATTTTTCATTAACCCTCTAAGTTTAATTATAGGTAATTTTGAAACTCTTTCTTTTGATTTCATTACAAAATCAACTTGCTTTTCAATTGATGATTTATTTTTAGATGGAGCTAAAAGGAGAATTCTATTTTCAGAATATTTTGTGTTTGAATAAGAGATAATCTTTTGAATGATTTCTTCATATATCTGAACAGCTCGTTCACTTTTTAAAAATTCTTGGGCAGGATTTCCTAACAATTGATTCATTATTTCAACAGCTTTTCTTTGGCTTATTCCATCAATAGCTATTAAACTTTCTAAATCAAGGTTTTCAACAATTTTTTCCAGTTCCTCCTTTCCACCAACAGTTTTAAGTATTTTTTCAGATAATTTATCCCCAACACCATTTATATCATTTAAATTCCTTTTTTGGCTTGCCTTTTTAAATCCATTTTTATCCATAATATCTCCAATCCTAGTAATTCTAAATATTATTCCTTATAAAAGAATATACTTTATATAATAATTATTATTCTAAAAAATAGTAAATTATATTCAATAGAATATTAAAATATTAACTATAAACTATTTTTTTATTTATAATGAATATATAAATTTAATATATACATTAAGTTTATCCTATAGCATGTGAAAAGTAATATTTAATAATAATTAAAATTTTTTTAATACTTTTTAATAATAATTAGAAATATCTTATTAATAATACTTTCGATTTCTAATTAAAAATTAATTAATAATATAAATAATAGAGATAATATGAAAAAATTATTGAAAAATCAAAAATAAATCTAAAAACTAACAAATAATAGTTATATCTTGCCTGTATACTAACTCTCTTGGATCATAGGTAGCTTAACCTTTCCTCCCCGAGTAACCCTCGAAACAGGCAGTCTATCCAATGCTGGGTTTCTTCTAATCATTGACAGCTATCACTTACCTCTTTAGAAGGACCGTAGGCATCAGTCAAAATGATACGACAATTAACTATTTGTAATAGGTATTATTTATATTTATTGATAATTTAAATTTTATATAATATTTTTATCTTATAATTTTATATAAAATTTAAATTTTTTAGATTTTTTAATATTTTTATTAAAAAATTATATATTATAATTATTTAAATTAATAAACTAACGCATATATAAATTTTAAAAATTGTTATTAATTAAAAACTTTATTCTCTAAACTATAACATCAAAAATATTGAAATAAGTTTGAATATATATATATATATATATATATATTAATAAAAATCTTTAGAAATAAGATAAAAGAATAACTAATAAACAGAATAAAATAACAAAAATAAATGAATAAATAATTAAAAAAAGATAAGATAAAGGGCTGGCAGTAAATGAAATTCCCATAGATATCTCCATAGTACACAGACAAATCGCGAACAGACTTAACTACCGGGATCGGAACGAGACCGGGTGTATCCCTGACGCTATGACCGCCAAACCCATATGAAAGTAATGATAATTAAATAGCTAACAATTAAATATAGTTATAATTAATTTCTAATAAATAGAATAATATCTATTTAACTATTCAATACATTGAATGATTATTATAATTGATTTCATGATTTTCACCCTAACTGTATACACCAAACCAAAATATTGGTTGAAAACATTCAAATAAGAATGTTGTACACTAAATTTTTAGAAAATATTGCAAGCGAACAGTTGGGAGCAGCGGACTTAACAACTCGGAAATACCTCGAAGCTTACATCCCTACCCCATCAAACGAGTCTTCTACTCGCGTTCTATAGCAGTCTATTTTCAGGGGACACCTCAGGCTTAGATGCTTTCAGCCTTTATCGTCTAGCGCGTAGCTGCCCGGCAGTGCCTTATCAGACAACCGGTCGACCAGAGGCGCCGACAACTCGTTCCTCTCGTACTGGAGCCACCTTCCCCTCAGACTACTAACACTTCCATTAGATAGCAACCAACCTGTCTCACGACGGTCTAAACCCAGCTCACGTTCCCCTTTAATGGGCGAACAACCCCACCCTTGGGTGCTGCT
>Ga0082212_10000461_pt1 | contig 58977 bp, 46 predicted proteins | sample TergutNt197P3_FD_71548 | JGI IMG/M metagenome (GOLD analysis project Ga0082212, IMG submission 71548) | Neocapritermes taracua P3 segment gut microbial communities from Petit-Saut dam, French Guiana - Nt197 P3 | ecosystem: Host-associated > Arthropoda: Insects > Digestive system > Gut ... | reverse complement strand
CTCCAATGTTTAAATTTTCTTCCATACGGCTAATATTTGATTATTATTACTCTAACATCTTGACTAATTCCGTTTTCATTTCTTCGTCAATGTCCCTATATCGTGCAAAGGCTTTGCTGCCGTCGGCGTGTCCCGACAATGCACCTACCAAATTAGGGTCTCTGACTTTCTTGTAAAGGTTACCACAAAACGTCCGCCGTGCCAGATGCGACGAGGCTACCTCATTCAAAGGCCGTGCTTCTTCTGTACCTGTCAGCTTGTTTCTTTCATGCAATTATTTTGCAATAGTATAGAATTACTATTGTGTAATATGTTGTTAAATTGCTGATTATTAGTATGTATTTGATTTTATATTTTTTCATTAAATTGCAATTAAGTAGTCTCGCCGGGAATCGAACCCGAATCTAAAGTTTAGGAAACTTCCATTCTATCCATTGAACTACAAGACCCTGAATTTGGAGCTGACAAAAAAACAACTTGTCGGCAGCAAACGGATGCAAAGATAACGTGTTTTTTTAAGATTGACAAACTTTTAAAATAAAAAAGCGCCACATTCGGACGCTTTTCCCTGTTGCGGAGGTAAGACTCGAACTTACGGCCTTTGGGTTATGAGCCCAACGAGCTACCACTGCTCCACTCCGCGATATACTTGATTATTGAAATCAGGCTGCAAAGGTAAGAACATTTTTTTAAAAAACCAAAAAAATCAAAAACTTTTTCATTTTTTTTGGTAGATCATAATTATTGATTACTTTTGCGCACATTAATCACTAATTTGTGCACGACCATGTCATCAACAACGTCAAAAACAAAAGAACTTATTACAGATGCAGCCCGACGGGTCTTTGCCCGCAAAGGGATAGCGCGCACGACAATGAACGACATTGCCGTTGCCTCGCACAAAGGTCGACGTACCTTATACATGTATTTCAAAAACAAGGAAGAATTATCCAACCTTGTGATTGAAAATGAAATGGAACGTCTTTATGAAATGCTTGAAATAGAGGAGAAAAAAAACATGCCCGCTGACGAGAAACTGATGTCTTTCATCTATACGCGATTAGAGGCATTCAAGGATACGGTTACGCGAAACGGTTCTTTGCGTGCAAATTTTTTTCACGATAGCTGGAATGTGGCAAAAGTGCGCAAGAAATACAACCTTAAGGAAATAGCGCTGATAAAAAAAATTCTTGCAAGTGGAATAGCAGAAGGGATTTTCCGCATATCAGACGTGGAGACTACCGCCCTGCTGCTTCATTACTCCCTGAAAGGGCTGGAAGTGCCCTATATCAGAGGACTTCTTGGAGACGCGCCTGAGCGGATTTCACAAGGCAAAGAGAGTGTCCGGGAATTGATATTCAATGGAATAAACATTAAAAAAAATAAAAGATGAAACTATTGGAAGGAAAAACGGCGCTCATTACGGGCGCTGCGCGTGGTATCGGAAAAGCCATCGCATTGAAATTCGCTTCGGAAGGTGCAAATATAGCATTTACCGACTTGGCGATAGCTGAAAAGGAAAAATCCTTAGTAACGGAACTGGAAAGTTTTGGTATCATCGCAAAAGGTTATGCGTCGGATGCAGCCAATTATGAGGAAACACACGACACGGTAAAAGGGGTCATGCATGATTTCGGTCGCATTGACGTATTGGTCAATAATGCCGGGATCACGCGCGACGGACTGTTGTTGCGGATGAGCGAGCAGCAATGGGATACCGTTATCAGTGTAAACCTGAAATCGGCTTTCAACTTCATTAAGGCGGTAACGCCCGTCATGATGAAACAAAAAAGTGGAAGCATCATCAACATGTCGTCGGTCGTAGGCGTTTCAGGAAATGCGGGTCAAGCCAACTATTCGGCCTCGAAAGCCGGTATGATAGGATTGGCCAAATCTGTTGCAAAGGAACTGGGGTCGCGTGGCATCCGAGCCAATGCCATTGCTCCGGGATTTATCATCACGGAAATGACGGGCGCCCTTTCCGAAAAAGTGCGCGAAGAGTGGGAAAAGCTGATTCCGCTGCGCCGTGGCGGTACGCCGGAAGACGTTGCCAACGTATCCGTTTTCCTCGCGTCCGACCTGTCGTCGTATGTGACAGGACAGGTTATTCCTGTTTGCGGAGGAATGAATGTTTAGAGTTTAGAGATTAGAGGTTAGAGGTTAGAGGTTAGAGATTAGAGTTTAGAGGTTAGAGGTTAATGAAGGTTATTTTTGAAGACAATCATTTGATTGCAGTCAACAAATCGTGTCACGAAATCGTACAGGGAGATAAAACCGGTGATGCGCCACTTTCAGAAATGCTGAAAGCATATCTCAAGGAGAAATATGCAAAACCCGGTAACGTCTTTGTAGGCGTTACACATCGCTTAGACAGGCCGGTAACCGGCATTGTCATTTTTGCCAAGACAAGCAAGGCGCTTGCGCGCATGAATGAGTTGTTTAGCAGTGGAAAGATGAAAAAAAAATACTGGGCAATCGTTAAAAACCGCCCGCCGGAGCAAGAAAAAACGCTTACGCATTGGCTGATAAGAAATGAAAGGCAAAATAAGAGTTATGCCTCTATCGACGAAAAGCCAAATGCAAAAAAAGCGATCTTGCATTACCGGGTGATTTCGCGGTCTGACAACTATTTCCTGCTTGAAATAGACCTCGAAACCGGACGCCATCACCAGATTCGCTGCCAACTTGCTCAAATCGGATGTCCGGTGAAAGGCGACCTTAAATATGGCGCCGAGCGTTCCAATCCTGACGGCGGGATCAGCCTCCACGCACGAAGCATTGAATTTTTGCATCCCGTATCAAGAGAAACAATTCAGCTCCTCGCCGAGCCGCCAGCTGAAAATCTCTGGAAAACGCTAACAGTGAACTTGTAGCTGCTTTTGGAAAACGGGCGTCACAGGTGATTACTGACCTGCATGCGCTAATTAATCATAAGTTTTGTTAAAAAAATAATTTTTGTTTGGATAATTTTTTTAAAAATATTACCTTTGTGGCGATTACAATTATGAACTCTATTCATGTTTGTAGTCGTAATGAGACAGTTTTTATTATGTATCGTATTAGTAATTAGTTTTTAAGTAATGATGAAAAAGTTTATTTGTACAGTTTGCGGTTATGTTCACGAAGGGGATGTAGCCCCTGAAAAATGCCCGCAATGTGGCGTGCCCGCCAGTAAATTCAAGGAAATGGTTGAAAGCGCGGGATTGAGTTTTGTAACGGAGCATGAAATCGGAGTAGCCAAAGGTTGCGACGATGAAATGATTAAAGATTTGAACGCCCACTTTATGGGCGAGTGTACGGAAGTAGGGATGTACTTAGCCATGAGTCGTCAGGCCGACCGCGAAGGATACCCCGAAATTGCGGAAGCTTTCAAACGGTATGCCATAGAGGAAGCCGAGCACGCTTCCAAATTCGCGGAGCTGCTGGGCGATGTAGTTTGGGATACCAAGACCAATCTTGAAAAGAGAATGAACGCTGAGGCGGGCGCGAACGCCGACAAGATGCGTATTGCCAAGCGTGCCAAAGAGTTGAATCTGGACGCCATTCACGATACCGTTCATGAAATGGCCAAGGACGAAGCCCGTCACGGCAAAGGCTTCGAAGGCCTTTTCAAACGTTATTTCGGATAATTAATCTACCAGGATTAATTTGTAACAGGTTTTAATAGTGTGAGCGGTCGTTTGATGGAAATTTTCCACAAGCGACCGTTTTTTTTGCCGTGTGCCGTGTGCCGAGCACCATCTTCTCTTTCAGGAATCTTCCCGTATAGGAATCATGACAGGCGGCTATTTGTTCGGGCGTTCCGGTGCAAACGAGGTAGCCGCCTTCCTTACCACCTTCGGGGCCTAAGTCGATGATGTGATCGGCACACTTGACGACATCGGGATGGTGCTCCACGATCACGATTGTGTGTCCCCTGCCAATCAGCGCATTGAACGCTTTTAGCAGCGTTTTGATGTCGTGGAAATGAAGGCCGGTCGTCGGCTCGTCGAAGACAAAAAGCGTACGTTCCTGCTTTTCCTGCCCCAAATAAAAGGCTAATTTAACGCGTTGGTTTTCACCGCCCGACAAGGTCGAGGACGTCTGGCCCAATTTGATGTATCCAAGACCCACTTCCTGCAAGGGTGCAAGTTTTTTGACCAACTTTCTGGCTTGCGAATCTTTCTGCTTTTCTAAAAATTCGATGGCTTGCCGAACCGTCATATCCAACATTTCAAAGATATTTACTCCTTGATATTCAACTTCCAGGACTTCATTTTTGAATCGTTTTCCATGACACGATTCACATTCGAGCGTGACGTCGGCCAGGAACTGCATCTCGACCGTGATTTTGCCATCGCCCTTACACTCTTCGCATCGACCGCCCTCTACGTTGAACGAAAAATAGGCGGGCGTATACCCCATTAGCTTCGACAGGGGCTGCTCGGCAAAGAGTTTGCGTATCTCGTCGTATGCGCCGATGTAAGTCACGGGGTTGGAGCGAGAACTCTTTCCGATCGAGCGCTGGTCGACAAACTCTATCGCCTTGACCTGATGTGTATCCCCAGCGAAAGCGACACACTCAACCGCAGCCGGAGCACCCTCCAGCATCCGCCGCATCCCTTCATAAAAGACGTCCCTTACAAGCGAACTCTTGCCCGAACCGCTGACGCCCGTTACGACCGTCATCACGTGCAACGGTATTTTCACGTCAATCTGTTTCAGGTTGTTCTTGCGCGCGCCTTTTATCTCAATATACTGATTCCACGGGCGCGTACGGGCAGGGACTTCGATCCGCTCGTCGCCCGTCAGGTAACGAACCGTATGACTGTCGCCCGCGTTCTTCAGTTCGGCAACCGCACCCTGATAGACGACCTCGCCGCCAAGCCGCCCCGCATCCGGCCCGATGTCGATGATATAATCGGCTGCCCGTATGATTTCTTCGTCGTGCTCCACGACGACAACCGTATTGCCCAACGCTTTCAGTTGTCGTAATACGTTAATAAGCATGCCCGTGTCGCGTGCGTGCAGGCCGATGCTCGGTTCGTCGAGGATGTACAGCGAACCGACCAGCGCGCTACCCAGCGAGGTGGCAAGACTGATGCGCTGGCTTTCGCCGCCGGAAAGGGTGGCCGACAAACGGTCGAGCGTAAGGTAGCCGAGACCCGTGTCCAACAGAAATTGAAGGCGGTTATTGATCTCAACAAGCAAGCGCTTGCTGATGAGGGCGTCCGTTTCGTTCAGCGCAAGGCGGTCAAAAAACAGCTTCAACTCATTGATAGGCATGGATGCCAGTTCGGCAATGCGACGGCCGCCTACCCGTACATGCATGGCTGCCTGCTTCAGGCGGCTACCCTTGCAGGCCGGACAAACGGTCTTGCCGCGATAGCGGGCCAGCATCACCCTGTATTGTATCTTGTACAGGTTGCTTTCCACGTGCTTGAAAAAATCGTCAATGCCGTTGACGCCGGCAGCGCCATGCCACAGCAGTTCCTTTTCGCCCTCCGTCAGATCATAGTAAGCACGGTGTATCGGGAAGTCATACCGCGCACTGCCGTTCATAAATGCCCGCTGCCATTCGTTCATCGTTTCGCCTTTCCAGCAAACGACTGCGCCCTCATACACCGACAAGCCCTTGTCGGGAATGACTAAGTTCTCATCGATGCCGAGCGTCTTTCCAAAACCTTCGCATACCGGACAGGCGCCTACCGGATTATTGAAGTTGAACATCATCTCGGATGGCTCTTCAAACGTTATCCCGTCGGCCTCAAAGCGTTTGGCAAACTCAAATATTTCGGGCTTTTCCGTCGCATACACTTTCAGACGGCAGACGTCGTGTCCCTCGAAAAATGCCGTTTCGACCGAATCGGCAATCCTGTTTTTCAGCAGCTTGTCGCCTGAGATCGTCAGTCGGTCGATCAATATTTCTACCTCTTTCGCTTTCAGCAGCTTGTCGTCGTCGTCGTCCAATACCTCCTGTATCCGGCAGATCACGCCATCCAGTTCAAGACGCGCATATCCCTCTTTTCGAAGTATTTCCAACTGTTCCCGCAGCGTCCTGCCCGTCGGAACAACAAGCGGCGCATAGACCCCAAAACGCGTTCCCTCAGGATACGACAGCGCTTTTTTTACGACGTCGCTCACCTGGTGCTTCTTCACCTCCTCTCCCGAAACGGGCGAAACAGTCTTTCCTATTCGGGCATACAGCAACCGCATATACTCGTAAATCTCGGTCGAGGTACCCACCGTCGAACGCGGATTGCGTACGCTTACTTTCTGTTCGATGGCAATGGCGGGCGGTATCCCCTTGATGAAATCACATTCGGGCTTGTTCATCCTGCCGAGGAACTGGCGCGCATACGACGACAGGCTTTCCACGTACCGTCGTTGTCCTTCGGCATAGAGCGTATCGAACGCAAGCGAAGACTTGCCGCTGCCCGAAAGGCCTGTTATCACGACGAACTGATCGCGCGGTATCTTTACATCAATATTTTTCAGATTGTTGACGCGGGCGCCTTTCACAACAATTGACCCGTGCCGTTCGTTACTTGTCACATCTTTTTTCGTTCTCATATTTTGAGGTATTCCAGCGTGAGGGCAAGGCCTTTCTCGTAAGCGCCGTTCTTCACGCCGCCACACGACGACCACTCGAAACTGGTATCCTTTTCAAAACCGCAGACGGTCGATACATGCGGTATCCGCTCGCCGATGCGCCGGTACAGTTCGCGCGCGGTCAGCTTATCGGTAGGGTTGATGCCAAGCGCCACGCAGGTATCCAAGTCTTTTTTCCGGTCGCGGAGATGGCACGATGCGACACAGACGCCGCGCGAGGGCACAAACGAATGGCAGGGAGGGCAGATGCAGCACTCGCCGGGGCCTTCGACCAGATTGACCGTGACGTCGGGATTCTCCCGAAATTTCATCCACGCCTCATACAGGTTGTCCTCTTCTAACGGTACGTGGTCCGTCGAACGACCGGCAAAACAGGTGACGCAGAGCAGGTGATGCGGACGTATCACGACATGGTCGGATTCGGCAATCTGCTGGCATGAGGGGATTTTCTGATTTTTCATCTCGTCTGGGTTCTGCGCATAGCGTAGCGACTTGTTGCCTTTCGAATAGCAGTTGCCGTCTGCCAGTTCACATTCAGGCCATTTGCCGTAAGGATTGTCGGGATACCGGCATATCCTGTCTAATTCTTTTATTTCGCCCGACAGCCGTGTGAACAAGTCCCTGGCCGACCGTGTGTCGCCAAAATTCAAGCCAAGTCGTTGCAGCACGTTCAAGTCCTTGAGACGTTCGGCGGGCGTTTGCCGGTAAAAAAACTCGGTTCGTGCGCCGCTATTGTCGAACGCCCCGACAAGCGTAAGGTGCATCTCCGGGTTTTCGTCGATTCTTTGAAACAGTTCGGCGATCCGGTAATCGTCGATACATTTGGAATGGCCGCCGCCCCGCATGCAATTCATGCACAGCAGGTAGCGTGGCGCCACCTCCATCCGGTTGACGTCGCGATCGGATGCTTCTATTTTCATTCCGGAAGCCAAGTACCAGGGCTTTTCTGCTGTCTGGCGCTGATTGACAATTTGCATCGACGCGCCTTGCGCGCTGTTGCCGGTTCTTTTGCAACCTGTTCCGACGACCATCGAACCGCTTGCAAGCAACGAGTTATAAATAAAACTTCTTCTTTTCATGGTCTCACATCAACAATTTGCGAAAAGCGTTCATCATAATCTCTTCCGAATCGCCGGTTACCGGACTGACGTTTATTTCATAACCGCCTTGACTGTATGCCTCTTTCGTACCGATATAGGAAGGGCCGTATTCGCAGTACGCCGCTACCGACACCGCCAGATCGGGACGTAACGCCTTGGCTGCAAGTTGGTATTCTACAAAAAGTTCGCCCGGCGCAAAAAGCACCCTTGCTTTGCCTGCCGTCAGACATGCAATGTCAATCTTTTTCCCTGATTGCGCCCTTTTTGCCCAAGTAATCGAAGTCATGTTGTCCGATCGGTATACCCAGTTGGCTGTTGCGATTTGACTTTCGGTCTTCCTGATTACTTCATCCCTGACAGGAAGCGCTATCGGCTCCGTCTGCCAGGAAACACTGGCGGCAGTCAGCGGCATCTTCTGGCTGTTCTTCCACGCGCGTTCCATCCCGTCGGCAAGTCGTCCTGCCAGTATCATGCGGTTTTCGAATGAGCGGTCGTTATATTTTCCGGCGGCCACATTGGCTCCCGCGCCGGTGAAATGGATATGCAAGGCGGCGGGTACGGCTATCTGCCGGTAAAACCGTGCGATACCCGGAAAATCGGGATTGGCGATCTTCGTCTGGTAATAACTCTGCGGGTGTGTGGCATAAAAGGTCATCACGGCAACCGGCGTTTCACCCTCCCAGAAGCCGATCAGCGTGACGTCGGGGTCAATCAGGCCTTCAGGCTCGGCCCGCAGAGCGGCGTTCGTGCATGAGCTGCCCCGCATCTCGCCCACCTTGCCGTCCTTGACAATCCTACGGTTGGAGGCAACCTGATAAACAGGCGCTTTTCCGATGCTGACGTCAGTTACGGAACGCAGGTTTTTCAATGATTCTCCCACAGCTTTTCCCAGTCGCGCCAGAAATTCACGCTGAAAGCTGCTGTCGAAATTCATGGGCGCTATTCCCATCTCATTCAGCGTTTTTTCAACCGAAAAATCGCAGATAGGGGCATCGTGCTGGTGCAGGGTGTGAATCACGACCCGTTTCGGGTCGGTGCCTGCGGCGTCGGCCAACGTTTGTTTGAACACCTCCTGGCTCTCGTTGGAAATGCCGATCCAGTCGATGGCGCACAAGACGATGGGAGCCCCTGCGCCGGTCAACACCAGTCCTTTGGCTCTCAACCCCATGTCCCATGTTCCAACCATCTGGTCGTAGGCAAGATAACTGCCTACGGGCGGTGTAGCATCCACATCAAAGACGGATATTTTCAAAGAACCGTTCTCTCCGCCTGAATTGGCCGGTTTCAATACCGGTTCACTTGAACTTCCGTAAAGGGGCGCAAAGCCCGATACGGCCACCCCTGCGGTAGCCGTTGCAACCGTACCGATGAAACGGCGACGGTTCATGTCATGATTACGTATCATAAGAATAATTTTAAAAATGTAAGCTCATTACTATTAACTCCTTTCAGCATCCCAGCACCGTCACATCGCCGGCGCGCTCCCAAGCATCACTTCCCGTCGACGATGACCGAGCCGGCGATGTCGCCGGTCACGTTGACAGCCGTACGGAGCATGTCGAGCGGACGGTCGATGCCGATGATCAGCGCCAGCCCTTCGGGCGGGATGCCGATAGAGGTGAGTACCATCGTCAGGATGACAAAACTGCCGCCCGGGATGGCTGGTGTTCCGATAGAGGAAAGGACGGTCATGCCCACGACGGTCAGTATCTGCGACAGACTCAAATCGAAGCCTAAGACCTGTGCGATAAAAAGAACGGAAATAGCCTGATAGCAGCTTGCGCCGTCCATGTTGATGGTAGCGCCCACCGGAAGCACGAACGCCGCCGTTTCCCTTGTGACATGCAGGTCTTTTTCGACCGCTTCCATCGTGACGGGAAGCGTAGCCGCGCTGCTGCTTGTCGTAAAGGCAAAAAGTTGCACGGGATAGGTCGCCTTGAGAAACTGTCCGACACGCTTCTTGGATAATAACCGGATAAGCGCCGGATAAAACAGCAAAATCAGAAAGAACATGGCAGTCACTACACACAGGGCATACGTCCCCAGCGCTACGAAGATGCTCAACTCGCCGCCATACGAGACAATCAGTCCGGCCATCAACGCCGTAACCCCAATCGGCGCAAAAGCGATGATATAGTCGACCATTCGGAAGATGATATCGTTCAATCCTTCAAAAAAACGGGTTACGGTTATAATTTTATCCCTTGGGATTGCCAAAGCAGCCATGGCAAAAAAAACGGCAAAGAAAATGACCTGCAACATGCTTGCATTGCTTGATGCTGCATTGACAATGTTGTTGGGGACTATATCGTTCAGAAATCCCAAAGGCCCCTTTTCTTGCGTCTGTTCCGCCGCCTTTGCCTTTTCTGCGACAAACATGTCGTAATCGCCCTTGATAGCTTCCACCCGCGTACGGTCGACGAGGTTGCCGGGCTTGACGAACATTCCAATCGAGATGCCCAGCAATACGGCAAAAAGGGTAGTTGCCATATAATAAGTGATCGTTTTAATACCCAATCGTGAAAACGACTTGATACTCTCCAAGCTCATGATCCCCTTGATGAGCGAAACGAAAATCAATGGAATGGCAATCAGTTGCAGCAATCGGATAAAGATTTGCCCCCATGGGACAATCCAGTAATTGACAAACCGTTCGCCTTTGAGTTGAATGGCGATAAAACCGATGACAATTCCGACAATCATCCCTGTCAAAATCCGCAAATACAAGGGGAATGAGGGCTTTTTCCTTTTCATGCTATTCGGGAATATTTTCCAGTACCGATTTCAAAAACGCCCAGGTCCGTGCGACCGAAGAGATGCTGACCGCTTCGGCAGTGGAGTGGGGATGTTTCAGGTTCGGGCCAAACGAAACCATGTCCATATCCGGATAGACGCCCTGAATGATTCCACATTCGAGGCCGGCATGAATGACGGCCACTTCCGGCTTCTTGCCGTACAGCTGCAAGTAAGTATCCTCCATCACTTTCAGGATGGGCGAGTTGGCATCGGGCTGCCAGCCGTTATAGGCGCCACCCTCTTCCACTTTGGCGCCGGCAAGCGAAAAAACGCTTTCAAGCGACGAGATCAATGCCGCTTTGCGACTTTCAGAAGCGCTACGCACTAGAATCTTTATTTCAATCAGGCCTTCCGATGATTGGATGACCGACAGGCTAGACGACGATTCGACAACATTCGGGAAAGCAACCAGCCTGGAAGCCACGCCATTGCGGCATCCTACGACCGCATTGATCAAATCGTCCTGTATCTGTTCCGGTATGAGCGTAAACGGCAGTTCCGCCATTTCGGCCGTCAAACAGATGTTGTCCTCACTACCGGCAAATTCCGCACGATACAGGTCTTGATAGTCGGATGCCAGTTCCCACAAGAGCTCCACATTATCTTTTGGAAGCGTTATCACCGCCGTTGTTTCGCTCGGAATGGCATTACGGGCGAAGCCGCCGTTGATGGATGCCAACCGAACGCCATAGTCGCGTACGGCTTCTTTCAGGAAACGAAACATCAGTTTATTGGCATTGGCACGTCCCAAATGGATGTCAAGGCCGGAATGACCGCCTTTCAGGCCCGACAGGGACAGTTTGACAGCCACATCGCCGTTGATCAACGGCGCGCCTTTTTTGTATTTGAACGAGACATTCAAATCCGCGCCGCCGGCACATCCGATAAACAGGATACCTTCGTCGTCGGAATCACAGTTCAGTAAAATTCGGCCATGCACAAATCCCGGTTTCAATCCATTGGCACCATCCATGCCCACTTCCTCGTCGACCGTAAACAAGGTCTCCAAAGCGCCATGCTTCAATGAATCATCAGCCAGTAAAGCCATCGACATGGCCACGCCGACGCCATTATCCGCGCCCAGTGTCGTGCCTTTCGCCCTGATCCAGTCGCCATCTATATAGGCAGGAATCGGGTCGTTCGGGTAGTCGTGCGTATCCGATTGCAGCGACACGATATCGAGGTGTGATTGCAGGACGACCGTTTTTCTGTTCTCCATGCCGGGCGATGCCGGTTTGCGGATAATCACGTTACCCACGTCGTCCTGTTCAGTTTCAAGGTTTAGTTTTTTGCCGAAATCAACGATATAACGTGTTACGGCCTCCATGTGTCCGGTCGGACGCGGAATCTGTGTCAATTCATAAAAGTATTCCCAAACTGTTTGGGGATCAAGTGATTTAATTTCTGTTGTCATAATATGTATCGATTAAAAAAATCCAAAATTATTCATTTTTTACGGAATTTCCAAATTTCTCGTCTTTATTAACGATCGGTAAAGCCACGATGGCAAACAAGCCGGTCAAAGCAGCCCATACGGTTTGGATGGCAAAAACGACCATTGCAAAAGTTCCCGCGTCATTTTTATCCACACCGAAAGCGACCAAGGTAGTCATGACCATAAAATGCCACACGCCAATGCCACCCTGTACCGGAACGGCGACGCCGAGCGCGCTCATGGCGAAAGCGATGAGGACAATGCGCACACCCAGATCGCGCGTGAAATCAAATGCAAAAAAAGTGATGTAGAAATAAAAAAAATAACACGTCCAGATCAAGAGCGTTTCGGCAATAAAGCGGAATTTATACTGGATGCGCCACATACTTTTGACGCCTTCCAGCACATTCCTGATCCAGCCTATCAGTTGCTGTACAAGCGCAAGATGCTTCATGTTGACAAAGACGAACCCGACCGACAGCGCAAACAGGACGAGGCCGACATAAGTCCATGCAGACGTCGCGATCCGATAGACCGTTGCCATGATGGCGGGCGGATTCTCGGCGAAAAAATCCCGAAAAAACCGGATATTAAAAACGCTTAAACAGAGTGTCAGCAATCCGACGACAACCACATCCATGATACGGTCGACAAACAATGTGCCCAACAATTTCGTGAATGGCACCTTTTCATATTTTGACGTCATGCCACAGCGCCACAACTCGCCTACGCGCGGAAGCGCCAGATTAATCGCATAATTTCCCAAAACCGGATAAATGACGTTTTTACGCCTGACACGTTTCCCCAGCGAATCGATCAGCATCCCCCAGCGCAGTCCGCGTACAATATTCCCCAACAGCCCGAAAATCAACGAAAAAAGAATGATCTCATAACGAACGCCTTTCTGGATGACGTCCATCATTTCTCGCATGTCCTGATTCCGGTAAAGGTACCATAACAAAATAATGCCCAGCGAAAAAGGGAGAATCACCTTTAAAAAAGATTGCGAAATCCGTTTATATTTCATGCTGTAGTTTCCAAATTATTTCTATCTTTGCGGATGCAAAGATAGAAATAATTTGGAAACTGATGACGAAAATCCGGCCAAAAAAGTCTTTGGGGCAACATTTTCTGAGGGACCTGGGGGTTGCGCAGCGCATAGCCGAGACGCTGTCGGCCTATCGAGGCATCCCCGTGCTGGAGGTTGGCCCCGGCACGGGCGTACTGACCCGTTTCCTGCTTGAGGAGCATCACGACCTGTCGGTGGTAGAGATCGATCCGTCGTCGGTCAGGTACCTGCAACAAAATTTCCCCGTGCTCGACGGGCGGATTCACGCGGACGACTTCCTGCAGATGGACTTAGCCCGATTATACGATACGAAATTTTGTATCATAGGCAATTATCCGTATTACATATCCAGTCAGATTTTTTTCAAGGCACTCGCTCACCGCGAGCAGGTAGTTTGCTGTTCGGGCATGATACAAAAAGAAGTAGCCGAACGCCTTGCCGCTGCGCCCGGAAGCCGCAACTTCGGCATATTAAGTGCGTTAATACAGCCCTGGTACGACGTCGAATATCTTTTCACGGTCAGCGAAGAGGTCTTCGAACCGCCGCCAAAAGTCAAGAGTGCCGTCGTCCGCATGACGCGCAACAGCCGAACTGACTTGGGATGCAGCGAGGCGCTGTACAAAACGGTCGTAAAGACATCGTTCAACCAGCGCAGAAAAACATTGCGCAATTCGATGAAGCCGCTGTTAGGCAAAGATTGCCCGTATTACACAATGCCCATTTTCGACAAACGCCCCGAACAATTATCGATCGGGCAGTTCGTCGAACTCACGACGATGGCCGACAAATATCTGAAAGAAGCCAGGATGATGAGCGAAGCTACATGAGCCTGCGAGGGAATTCATATCATGAACAAAAATAGGGATCGAAAAGCTATGCTCGCGACATTAGGTGGATTAGTTCGAAAAGCGTATTGTAGTTGACTAATCGCTCCATTTCTTTGGTGATGGCTACCGAAACGACTTCCCGACATTCGGGAGAGGTTTTTTGAATGATGTCAATCAGCTCTCTGACTTCCTTGCTATCGAGGAAGACATAATTCAACCAGTCGGCAGCCGGTTGTTGCACAAACAGTTGGATGGTCATGTCGTAGTCGCCGGCAAGCAGGTACTCGCATAACCTGTCGAGATTTTTTCGGGCTGCTTTCCGGTCGGTTGCATATACGGTATTCCACCCGAACGACAGTTTTTCCTTTAATTCCGATTGTTCTTCACGTTCTATTTCCGGTAAAACGCCGAAAATTGGGACGGAAAGAAAAGGCACTATCGATAACACAGGAGGCCTCAAATAGTTTGGCTTCACCCCGGAACCCAATAACATTTTCCCCGTGACGGCACGCTTCTTTAAAAAGTCTGGCGGCAACTCCAGACCCAATGCGATCCTTTTTTGCTGGACATAAGTGACCATGTGCTCAATCGCGTCAAAGTTTTTTTGCTTGTCGGCTTTGGATAACCTATTCCACGAGACAAGCAAATGATTTTTCTTCTTTTCCCGCATCAGCTTAATGGCCAAATTTTTTTGCTCGATATTAGATAGTGCGTCCCATTTTTCGCCTGACGCTTTCCGTGCAAGCTCCGTACCGTATTTCAGATAAGCATGTGTATATCCTTTGGCCAATTTTTCCTTTACATAACGAATATGTTCGGCTTGTGCCATTCGCGACAGGGTGGTGCTTTCATTGAAATGAAACCCGGGCGTATTCATCTTCTCGATGATGCTCCGCGCCTGATTGCGGTTCGATTCCTTCAACTCTTCGGGCAAATCATTCCAGTCCACCATGCTGGGATGACCTCCATTCTCGGCGTTTTTCATTTTTTTCAAGTAATCTGCATGCGCTGCCTGTGCAAACTCCTCAATGTAGTCGCTCATCGCTTTTGCCCTTTCGGGGTGTACGTCCGGCATTTCGTAGCTTTCGCTTTTAAGCGGGCTTGATGGATTCATGGTTGTGCCTCCTATGTATATATATTAATGTATAGTGAACTGAACTCCTTTTGATATGCTTTTAAAAAACGCTGCAAAGTAAGTTAAAAATTGTCGAAAAAAAAGGATTTTCGATATTTTTATCCCAAAATCATCCTTTATATATCGATATGTTCCCAAAAACATCCTTATCTTTACGCAGAAAACCAACGGTATTCTTTGGTTTAGTTTAAATTTTCATTAAAAAAAATTACGATGAAACAGAAAATGTTATTTTTGAATTTGACGATGCTTGCCCTCTGTACGGCAAGCGTTTCGTTGCAGGGGCAGACGCGTTCGGGCTTGTCGTCAAGCCGGGCTGCCCAGTATGTTGCCGGCGAGGTTGAAAAACAGAACAGGATGGTTGCCGTCTACACGGATTTTGGAGACGGTCGAAACCGGTATACGCAGCGGGCGGCTTTGAATCCCGGTGCCAAAAACAAGCCTGTGCAGGACGAAAAAGCGCCGTCGCCATTTGGTACTTCCTGTATAAAGGTCACCTATCCGCTGGCTACGGACGACTGGAACGGGTTTCTATTCCTGACGGGCAAACTGACAAAAGGCTCGATTGCGCCGGAAATTGATTTCGGACAGGTCAACACAGGGCAAGACCTTCGCGGCGCCCGACGACTGACGTTCAAGGCCCGCGGGGAGAATGGCGGAGAAAGGGTGCAGTTCCTACTGGGGGGACTTGCCAATAACGACCCGTCGGCGCCCTTCCCCGATACAGCCGAGAAGCACTACAACAACGGAGCATACGTCTCCCTGACGAAAGAATGGAAAGACTATGAGATTGACGTGAGAGGCCTTGACCTCAGCCGTATCGCATCCGGGTTCGGATGGGTAACCAACCAGCCGCAAAATGCGGGAAGGTCGCAAATCATCTTCTACTTGGACGAGATCGTTTATGAGTTTGAAACCGAGCGTACCGGCCCGCTCTTTCTGCGCAGTCATGAGCCTGTATCGCTCAGCAGGGATGATGCGTTCATCAATAATTTTGCATACGTATACGACAATGCGATTGCAGCCATGACGCTCTGTTATGCCAGTGAATACGACAAAGCCTGTCAGATTGCCGACGCCTTGGTTTATGCCGCCCGTAATGACCGCTATTACCCGCCGTCTATCTTGCGCAATGCGTATTTCAATGGCGACCCGCGCTCCTATCCGGGATGGCAATCGGTCAAGGGAGAAGCATTTGCGCTGATACCGGGCTTTTTCAACACGGCGTTCAACGAGTGGCACGAGGACAGATATTCTGTTAGTGTGAATGCTGGTAACGTGGGGTGGAGCATTTTAGCGCTGGCGGAAGTCTACCGGCATGTACCGACCAAGACCGACTATTTGGAAACGGCGATGAAACTTGGCGATTATGTCTACGACAACTTCTACTCCCCCGATTCGGATGGTGGAGGATATTTTGGCGGATACGAAGGGTGGGAGCCCTCGCCGGCCAACCCGCAGCCGCCGCAGAAGCTCACCTACAAGTCGACCGAGCATGCCATCGACTTATATATTGCTTACAAACGGCTGGCAGAGATAGCGCCCGGCAAGACGGATGCCGACCGGTACTACGCCGCCGCCATCCATGCCCGCAATTTCGTTCTTTCCATGTATGATCCTGCGCAGGGATGTTTCTACACCGGCACCACCACGGACGGGAAGACGATCAACAAGGACAATCTGCCGTTAGACACGAACACATGGGGGATATTGGCCCTTTGGGGTGACAATGAAGTCGCGCATCTGTGGGATGTGGAAAAGGTACTCGACTTCATACGGAAGAATTTCAAGATTGAGGGCGGCGAGGGGCTGGATTACTCGGCACGGAAGCAGGGCGTCTGGTACGAAGGCACCTGTCAGTTTGCCGTCGTGTTGAACATGCTCGGCAAAACCGACGAATATGCGCGCGTCATGTCGTGGCTGAACAGCGAAGCCAAGGAGGATGGCAGCATCAATGCAGCCGACCGCGACAACCTGTTTACCGGCTTTGACGTCCTCATTGCATCCGACGAGACGGAAAGCGGACTGAAAAGCATTCCTTGGTGTTACCACCGTCGTGGCGCGCTGGGGGCTACCAGCTGGCTTGCCTTTGCACAGCTTGGCTCGAACCCGTATGCCACGCTGACGGGCAACACGCAGGTGCATGTCTCCAAGGCGAAGATATGGTCATCAGGCGAACACTTGCATCTTTCAGCCCCGTCAAGCGGCACGGCGCAAGTGTTCGCGCTCGACGGCAAAATCGTACAAACGATTGCGGTGGCGGGCGACGAGACGAAATCCGTATCACTTCCCGCAGGTTTCTATATCGTCACGTTGAATGATACGGCCTGCAAGGTGAGGATGAAGAAGTAGCGCAGGGGGTACTAGTATTTCTCTTTCAACCACAACTCAAAGAACTTGTCGTAAACGGCATGGCCGTTTTTATCGCGCGTCGTAAATTCCTTTTCGGTCAATCCCTTCAATGCCGCTTGAACGGAACTGGCCGAGGCGAGGTTGTGTCTTTTTATGAAATCGGATGAGGTCGGTTCCTTTACCTTGCCGTCTTTCGCAATGGCAATCAGCAGCTTGCCCTGTTTATCCGGCAAGCGGAACATGTTTTCGGAATAGGCATATTTGTTTGCGTCAATCATATAGTTGATGAAACCGTCGATCGACTCCACATCGCAAACCCACCCTTGTGGTGTTTCACCGTACAAGGTATTGAGCGTTTTTTGAACATACCACGTCACCCCTTCGAATAAATCATACACTTTTTCGACTGCCTCTTCGGTTATTTCCCGGTAGCTCAGTTTAAAAAGATGTTGTGCAAATTCGATATACTTCTGTTTTTCAATAGCTTCCAGATTAATTATGGAAGCGCTCGAAAAAAAGGGACGGGAAGCAGAAAAAAACATCTCGCTCATCATTTGTTGCCGGCTGCCTGAAAAGATAAACCTTGTTTGCGGACTTTGCTGTATGTAAGTACGCAGTAATGCTTCCGTATTGGTTTCAGGATATTTAGTAATTTGCTGGAACTCGTCAATCGCCACGATGCAGGGCTTTTTGGAGGCAGCGAGAAACTGGAATATCTCGTCTAATGAAACTTCCGGTTTTCGTATGTCGCCAATACCCAGGGCGAGCGATGGCATCCCCTGAGCGTCAAATGCGACTTCCGGTCGCAACGATTTCAGCGTCGACAAAAAAGCCTCCAGTACTTTCCGGCTGACTGTCTTCAACTGGTTGAAAATATTTTTGCTCAACAGAAAAACAAAGTCGTTCAAGGTTTTGGTCGCATAAATATCAACAAAGAACGTTGTATAATTTTTCCGTATTTCCGCATCTGTAAAACAATGATGTATCAACCCCGATTTTCCCATTCTGCGTTGAGAAATCAGGATGACATTGTTTCCATTATGGATGTTCCCAATCAGTTGCGCGGTTTCCTTTTCCCTGTCGCAAAAAAATTCCGGCGCAACGTATCCGCCTGTCACAAAAGGATTTAATAATTTCATCATCAGATTATTGTTTTATAAATACCATAAATTAATAACGCAAAGATAATAATTTTATTTGAAAGGGGTGCCATTCAGTCGAAGAAAATAAGTTCGTAATCAACGTCGTAGACGATGATTTTCGGGCTGCCTGCCACCAGAATCTGCGTACCGTCGGGGCTGAAACAGGATGTATATCTGTGATGCAGCAGTCCGTCGATTGAATGGAGACGATCGCGTGTCTCCACATCCCATAATTTTAGGACGGCGCTTCGTCCGCTCGAAAGGGCTATCCGACCGTTTGGGCTGAAACATACGGATTCGACGGCGCCCGCATGGCCTGTAAAGGTATGCAGGCATCTTCCGGTCGACACGTTCCATAGTTTGATCGTTCGATCGGCGCTTCCGGTGAGCGCTCTTTTTCCGTCCGGGCTGAAAGATATGCACTTGATGATGTCCGTATGCCCGTTGACGGTTTGGAAGGTTCGGTGTTTTGCCGTTGCGAGATGCCAATGTTTGATGGTAGTGCCGCACGAAAGCACGTCTAATCCGTCGGGGCTGAAACAGGCTGCTTGAATAGCTTCTTTATGTCCTGTCAATGAGCGGATAAACGTTCTTTCCGTCACGTTCCACAAACGCAGGGTACGGTCATAGCTGCTTGAAAGCGCTGTTTGACCGTCGGGACTGAAACAGACGGACTTAACGACGTCCGAATGTCCGACAAAGGTATGCAGCAGTTCGCCCGTCGCTACCTTCCACTGTTTGATCGTTCCGTCCATGCAGCCCGAAGAGAGCGCCAGCTTCCCGTCGGGACTGATACTGACGGCATTGACCGATTTCGCATGTCCGTCGAACGACCGGATGCGCTTCCCTGCTGCAACGTCCCATAACTTCATGCGGTTGTTGCAGCCCGTCAGGGCATGTCGCCCGTCAGGGCTGAAACAGACTGTATCCGCCCGTTCGCCGAACGAGTTATTTTTGTCGATTTTGCTGATTTTGCCATATTCGCAAAAGCCTGCGACTTGCTTTTTTATCTTGTCGTACGATGCGCGATTCCCGAAACCGCGTAGCTCCTTCAACGCTGCAAGGGCGGTCAAGGCGCCGGCGATGTCTTGATTTTCAATGAACGCTTTTGCCCTGACGACCCATAAACGGAACTGGTCGGCACGACCCATCACCGTTTCGGTCGTGCTAACCCGGCTTTGTGCCATTTCATAAAACGGACTGGCGGGAACAGACCACCGTTTTAGCCGGTTGTCGCGACTTCCCGACAGCAAGGATTTCCCGTCCGGGCTAAACGATACGGCATGAACGGCTTTCGCATGTCCTTCGAACGTGCGGAGGCACTGACCCGTCTCCGCGTCCCACAGTTTGACCGTCTGATCGCCGCCGCCTGAAACGACCCTCGATCCATCGGGACTAAAGTTCAGGGAATGAACGACGCCTGCATGTCCGCAAAAGGTACGGATACGTTGCCCTGTCGCGACGTCCCACAACAGGATCGGTTCGTCATGAATAGCCGAAAGGGCTGTCCGTCCGTCGGGGCTGAAACACAAGGCGCTAACTAAGCTCGTATGGCCGTGGAACAGTCGGAAACGCTGCCCTTCAGCCAGTTCCCAAAGTTTTAGCGGCTCGTCATGGCTGCCCGAGAGCGCCATTCGTCCGTCCTGACTGAATGTGATGCAATGAAACCTGTCGGGCTTATCCGTTTTCGTGTGGAGACGCACTCCGGTCGCCACTTCCCACACTTGGATGACTTCGTTGCGACCGCCGCCCGAAAATGCCGTTTTCCCGTCCGGGCTGAAAGACAGGGCCTCGACGGCGTCGGTATGTCGTTTGAACGTGCGGGTGCAGCGTCGCGTCTTCACGTTCCACAACTTGATTGTCCGGTCGTGTCGGCTACCGGATAAGACCCATTTTCCGTTTCGACTGAAACAGACGGAACTAACGGCGCAGACATTGCCTGCAAGCGGGCGTTTATGCCCCGTCGCCACGTCCCATAAAAAGATCGAACCGTCGCTGCCGCCCGACAGCGCCGTTTCACCGTCCGGACTAAATGACGCCGCGTTGATGGCGTCATCATGACCTTCAAACGTGCAGGTACACCGACCGTCTTCCCCATTTTCAATCATTTCCAGCGTTGTGGCGTTCATTATCTGGATATCCATTGTATTGCCAAGCGTCTCCTTCGCTTTTATCAAACACGCAACGGCGCTTTCGGCATCGCCGCGCGACAGGTGGATTTTCGTCCTATAATAATCGGTCGTCTCCGTACGATTTTCGGATAAACGGCGAAGCACCTCCACATCATCAATATGCCCGTTCCGCCACAGATAGACGCTTTGGTTATACAGGCTCTCCGCGTGGTTTGGCATTTCGGCCAACGCCTGCCGCCAGCATGCTTCCGCTTTCTTCAGGTATTTGTCGGCATCCGCCTGCTTGTGCTTACTCAGGTCGTAATACGTCAACGCCCTGTTGTTAAGGCTATCCGAAGAGTTGGGCGCCGCTTTGGGAGCGGGACGGGGATAAGCGCGACCGGTTACCTTCCGGTATATCTTCAACAACTGGGATTCCACTACGCCAAAGTCGTGCGGACGGTCGGCCTCGTTCGCCTGAAAGCAATGTTGCAAAAGCACGATCAGTTCTGCCGGAATGGGAATATCCACCAGATCGGGGTGTTTTTTGTACCATTCCCAGGCAAACGCTCCGCAGGCCCAAAAGCGATCGCCGACAAACATTTCCAGCACCGAAACAGCCCAGCTCCAGATGTCGGTACGGTGGGTTAGGGGGAACGTTTTACTGTCTGTCATCTGCTCCGGCGAACAATAGGGGAAGGTAATGGCATGACCCTTGACCCAAACCGTTTCGAGGGCTGACTGGCTGGGATGGCGCTTTTCGAGGGCTGACTGGCTGGGATGGCGCCTTTCGAGGGCTGACTGGCGGGCATGGCCCTTTTCGCTTTTTATCTTCGCTTTGACGTCGGCAATGCCAAAGTCGGCAACCTTGGCAGCGTATACCTTAGCCTTCCCGTCGGAGGCCAGCAATAAATTGTCGGGCTTTACGTCCTGGTGGACTAATCCCTGCCTGTGTGCATAATGAAGTCCGCGCGCCACTTGTATGGAAATGTCCAATATACGCTCCAGCACTTCGGCTTCCGAGCCTTCATACAGCCGGCCTTTCGCCTCGCTGTCGCAGCCCGCCTTGCCGTCGCAATCCGCCTTGCTGTCACAATCTGCCTTGCTGTCGCAATCCGCCTCGCTGTCGCAGCCCGCCTCACCCAACGCGTGCCTGCTTTCTTTTTTCTTGCCTTTCGGGCGAATCCATTCTTTCAGGCTCCCGCCGTCCATCCATTCGGCAAAGATGGCAGGTGCGTCATTGACATCCAGCACATAGTAGCACGACACGATATTCGGATGCAGCCCCAGCTCAATCCACCGTTCACATTCATCAACAAAGGCATCGCGATGGTTTGAGTCGCTGAACACTTTCATAGCCAGCCTTTTGTTCCATTCCTTGTGACGAACCGGATACACGCGCCCCATACCCCCCACAATGGCTTCGTCTTCGATTTCATACATGTCAAGCAGGTTATTCCCTTTTTTCAGGTTCGACCGATAGATTTTCTTTAACTGGCGACTTTCGTCTTTCGTTATATTATTATCGTTGTCCATGCAGGTTTTGATTTATTTTTATCGTTGTCTATTTTGCGGTAAATGCCATCAAAATCATAGTTACCGCAAAATTAATAAATCATTTTTTCTTACACGACCCTGTAAACTCTCAGTCCAAAACCTTTCAGTAACGGAATGATATTTTCTACTGCATTTATATCTTTCTTTTGTTCTTCGGGTGGCAGTTGGTTCCAGTCGACTAATTGCGGATGTATCCTTTCCTCGTTATTGCGCACGGGGCCATATCTCCATCCGGCTCTCTTGCGCTCATCCATCCAGCGGTCATGTTCTTTTCGTGCAAGGTATAAAACTGTTTCCTCATCAAACTTTTCGATGGAAGGAAAGGACGTATCACCGGAATCGTACTCATAACCAACTGAATTTAATTTGTTTGCAATATCACGCGCCTGGTTGCGATTGGAATTTCGAATATCTTCCGACAACTGCGACCAGGGTTTCACATTGGGGCCGTCAGGGTTGCCTTTTTCCTTTTCTTTCAAACAAAAATCCGCATGAATAGCCAAAGCAAGTTTCTCGACATAATTGTTCAAAATCACTTCGCGCAGCACTAATTTGATGAACGCATCGGCGTCGACATGCAGGTTGAGTTGCGAGTAGAACGGCAGGGAGACCGGTTCCCAGACGAGGCCTTCGATGCGGCTCATGTCGAGGATGGCTTCCATCGAACGGGCGCCGTGCTTGTATTTGGGGACGAGCAACATCGCCCAAAGAACATTTTTATCGATCGGGACGGCAAATCCTTTTTGCATTTTCAGCATGCGTTCGCATAAACTGCGCAACAGCAGGGCACGGCGCAGGATGTAATTCTTGTCGGTTTCGTCCTTCGCGTTCGGGCCAAGGACGTCGATTGTGCCGCGCAAACGGCTGACGAAGTCCGGCCCCTTGACGTTTTTGAACGCCAGCAGCGCCTCCGGCTGGCCGCTCTGCATCGGTCTGGTGAACTCCTCAAAGCTGATGGCCGTGCCGCCTGCGAACACAAGGATACATTTGCCTATCGGATGCTCGCCGCTCTCGTCCTTGAACTTTCCGTCTTGCATCGGCATCAGGAAACTCTTCACCCAGCCCAGCGGCAAGCCGTCGCGGTCGGAATCAAATTCGTCGAAGAAGACCAATGGCAGCTTGCCTTCCAGCGTCACGTCGCGCACTTTCTGGAAAGCAGCGCCCAGGTCGGCGTTATCTGTAAACTGCGACACGTTGAACTCCAGTTTTTCAACCTTGCCCGGCAGGATGTTTTTAGCTATCTGGGTGACGCCAAACGACTTGCCGCTGCCCGGCGCGCCGAACACGGCAATGGAGAGCGGGCGCACGCTGTTCGTATGCGCGTAGTTGTCAATCAGGTTACAGACATTACGGAACGATTCGATCTCGCGGCGGTCGATCGTCGTCAATGCCCCATACGACAGTCGGGGCAGCCCTTCGATGGTATGAGCGCCTTTCATCACATATTCGCAGGCAATGTCGAAAATGCGTTTATCATTCACATTATTGGAAACACACCAGAAATCAGGATCAATCACGCTTTGGTCGGGTGAGAGCGGTATTTCAAACCGGAGTTCCTCCGCGTCGGGCTTCGTGTACGGAAAGTAATAAAAGCCGTCAGTCATTTGGTCTAAGGTATAGCCGTCAGTCATCAGGCTTTCCGATGCTTTCAGGACAGGTAATACCCGTAATGAAGCATGACCGCCTTTCCCGGTCGCGAAGATATTGGGCAGTTGCAAGGCCAGAGCAGCCGTCATCAGGGCGAAACTGTCGTCAATCGTCACTTGTAGCTTCTCGCGCATCAAGCCTTCGCCGCCTCCATGCGCCAGCACCAAGGATGCGCTTATCGCGTCTAATTCACGCTTGACGTACACCGCTCCATCTTCGGCGAACGTAACCAGCAGGTGAGGCGCCTGCTTGAGATAGGTCAGAGCGGGATTGTTCTGCAACTGCCAAACTAATTCGGTAGCGCTGCGCTCCCACGAAATCTTACTGCTGATCATGGCGCCGCTGCCCCGTATGACGTCGGCATCGAGCAACAAAAAACAGCACTTGGCGATTTTGTTGAAAATCCCCTGTTCCGGCAACGCTTTATTCGACGCCCAAAGCACCGGAACGCCATCGTCGGGCCAGGCATTTAATTCCCCCATGCCGGCATCGAACAAGACGGCATACGGCGCATCCGGCGAAGATACGCTTCGCGTCACTGCCCCTTTTGTCGTTCCCAGCCACCGACCGGGCTTATAATATAATTTTCTCGTTTGCTTGTCATCGAATAGCTGCAATTCAATATGTTCGCAACGAAAATCAGCTTTTAAGGGTCTATCCTTTACTGATCCCTTGTTGCTTAAAAGCTGTTGAATGAACGCGGCGCCTCCGGGTACGGTAAAGGTATTGAAAGTCCCGTCATTCGACGTGTAATAATACTTTCTGTTGAATACATGTCCATAAAATTCAAACAAGTTCTTTTGCATGGCTGTTCCTCCTAAATGTTTTTATCTGTTTTTTTTATTAATTCGTAACCGTGACAAAGCACATAACGGATGGTTTCCAGCGCCGTATACCGGTCATAATCCTTTTCATTATCGGGCAGCTGCCCGTAAGGCACAAGGCTGGGGTGTTCCTTCCGGTCGTCGTCGCGTGCTGCGCCATACTGCCAGCCTTCTGACTGGCGCCGCGTAGCCCATACCTCGTGCACGTTTTTTGCCAGGTCGTCAGCCAGTTCCATGATCCCGTCAGGAACGATCGCCCTGCTCGTGTCAAAGGGTTGCGGCGTATACCGAACCATGTTGTCATGTAGCTTCATAAATACATCTTATTAAAAAGATACAAAGTAAATGGATTTTTTGTTGTCAACCAACAATTTTATAAAAAATGATTCATTTTACCCATTTATGATATGCCCGATTCGATAAAAATACCTATTTTTGCACAAAAAAAACGTACAGCCATGCCAAAGATTCGTACCTTCGTTGCAACAAGAGGCAAAAGAATAAGAGACAACTTTTGCCCTGTCATCATCAAGTCTGCTTCCGCCATGCTGACGGGCAAATCCGACATACCCAACGGCATCGAACACAACATAAAGAAACTGTCGTCCGTTTGCAATCTGAAAGCTAAAAACATAGCCATTCTGCTGAACAGTATCAAAAACAATTTGGCAATAATCACTGAACTCACGTCAGACGCCGAAAAGAGGTTGAAATTACACATCATTGATGATGAATTGCTGGACAATATCAAAAATGAGTTGTTCGACAATATTCGGAACTTGAAAAACTATGCGCTTGTAAATCCTGTCCTCCGGTCGGACATCTGGGACGACTTAAACACATACATCAAGATTTGTCAGTCGGATGTGCTGCTGCTCGAAGCAAATTATACGAAGAAAAGATGGGTGAACTTTTACGAAGAGATACGCAAAATCCATCCGAAGCTGAACATCCTGCTGATCACTTCGTATGAGGGCTATATGAAATACTGGAACAGAATCAACAGGGAATTTTTGACGGGCAGCCTGTCGGGGTTCGGTTTTGGTTTCATCTCCGACAACGCGCAGGACAAGGAAATCATTCCAGCCATTGAGACCCTATCGAAACAACAACCGTTTCGTTACCCTTACCATCCCGAAAAACAAAATGCAATCCGTCCCGAATGGGTAAACGAAGAAATTCACGGTCTGATCGAAAATTTGAAGGGTAATCGCGATTTAGAAAAAATTGAAGACCTGTCGGGGATTATTGCGGATAGAAAAGCCGAACGCATTCAAAAAATCGCGGGACTGTCGCCTGCTGACAAGAAGCAATTGGACAACGACCTTTTAACGACCTACATGGAACTGCTGATTATCGGCGCAGGCCAAAGCGGGCATAACAACAGTCGCATTGCGCAAATACTCAACGACGACCCAAGTCATGTCGAAAGATTTCAAATGCTCGAAAAGACAGCCAGGACGAGCCGCATGGCATTGGTCTATGAGATAAACGAAAGCGTCTCCCTGTACTTTGCCGCACGCATGGGGGGCGGCGTCGAAAAACTGTCGGACACGGAAAGGGAATGTCTCGAACTGATCTTTGAAGGCTACAGCAACGAAGAGATTGGCGTTCGCATGAAGATTACGGTTGAAACGGTCAAGACGACCCGCAGACACCTCAAGGAAACCTTACGCGAAAAGATGGCAGGGACGGAACCTAAAACATACGAATCGTCCATTCCGATTATCGTCCATGCCATACGAACCGGCTTGCTGAAATTGAAATCCAACGATAAAAACCTTCAAGACACATCCATGACAAATGTCCAAAAAATGGCAGTTGATGCCATCCAGGAAATCGACAACCTGTCGACGCGCATCGATGCGTGTGAAGAAAAACGCATGGAAATGATAGCGGCCTTACCGGCGAATGAAAAAGCCGGAATGAGCGCCAGCTTGAAGGACGACTTCATTGAAAGTATGATTATCAAGGGATATAGCAACTGGAGCATTGCCGATATGCTCAACAAGCACATTCACGATGCGGCGATCGTCAAAAACAATATTGAAACCGTCAGGTTGAACCGGACGAAACTCATTTATCGAATAGGCGATGCCAATTCGATGGCCATCCATGAAGCAGACTATGTAAAAATTGAGCCGAAAGAACTGGAAGTCGTCAAACAGCGTGCCGAAGGCAAACTCGATTCCGATATTGCAACAGCGTGCGAGATACGTGAAAAAGATGTGAAAGACCTGTTAGTCAAACTGTTTGAAAGGCACGCGGACGATCTCATTGTCAATACCGGCATCAAGGATAACGATCAGGACAGCCCTTACTTGTTTTTTTTCATTCATGATAATTGTATCAAGGGAATTAGCCGGAAAGAAATACGACTGCTCGAACTGATTGCCGCCGGTTTCACCAATGAAGAAATCAAAAAAAAAATTGTCGCGCCCGAAGAAATGCATATCGATACGCTTAAGGCATATCGCATTAAACTGAGGGAAAAATTCACTTTTGACACGCTGGAAAATACTGAAAATGAACGAACCATTCGTATGTTGTTGAAAGCGTATCAACTGGGATTGATAAAATTAGAAGACTATAGAAAAAAAATATAAATCATTAATAACAAAAAAACTATGTCGTTTAAAGTAATATTGGAGATTACGATGGGAAGTTGGGCAGGCACCAAACTTCCATTTGATGAGAAAGTATGCAAGGGCGTCGGGCGCGACGAAGACCCTCACTTCATCACATTGCCGGATGATTATAAAGGCGTATCGCGCAAACACTGTCTTTTAGACATCAACCCGCCTTTCGTCACGGTCAAGGATTTGGGCAGCGCGAACGGCACCTACGTGAATGGCGAGCTGATCGGCATGCGTTCTAACGGCGCCACCTTCGGACTTGATGCCGGAAACGCAGGCTTCCCGTTGAAGTCGGGCGACATCTTGCGTCTTGGCGCCAACTGCGAAATCAAGTTGATGGTCGAATTTTCGAAAAATTGCAAAAAATATGCTTGTGATGTCTGCCCCCGACCGAACACAGAACTGCTTCCGCACTGTTCAAAATGTTTCACGACGAATAATAATCTGTACAGTCAATTTGCAGGCTACGATTGTTTGTTCAAGCTTGGCGAAGGAAGCATGGGCGAGGCATGGCTCATGCAGGAGAAAAATTCAGGGAAAGAAGTGGTCATGAAGTGCATGCTTCCTGATGCGCCGTCGGACAGGAACCGAAAAAACTGGTTTCTGCGAGAGATGAGTATCGGAAACCAGATAACGCATCCCAACATTGTTCAACAATACCAAAGCGGAGAAAAAGACGATTCCTACTATATACTGATGGAGTACTGTCGGGGTGGAAACTTAAAAGACTTCATGCAGCGGGAAGATTTGAAAATAGCGTACACAAAAAAGAACGGACAGCAGGGAACCGATAAAATCTTCGGGGGGCACAGCGATGAAGCGCTGCAGGAAAGGATCAAGATCGCAACCCATATCATCATGCAGACGCTCGACGGTTTACACTACATCCACCATCTGCCGATAGCCATGACCTCGATTGAGGGGGTGCAAGGAAGCGCCGGCCTGATACACAGAGACGTCAAGCCCGAAAACATACTTTTAACCGATCAGGCCTGGTATCCCCGTGTCAAACTTGGCGATTTCGGCCTCGCCAAAGCCTTTCATCTGGCGGGCTTGACTAAAAACACCTACACCGGACTGCGCGGCGGAGACCTGAAGTTTATTCCCGTCCAGCAGATCATCGACTACCGGTACGCCCTGCCGGAGGTGGATGTGTGGGCTGCCGCCGCCGTCTATTATTACATGCTGACAGGTCTTATTCCCAAAAATCTTGTCGGCGCTCAGGTAGATGAATATGTGTCGGCGCTCAACGACAAGGCTGTCCCTGTCAGGGAGCGCGACCCCCGCATACCTGCCGGGCTGGCAAAAGTCATCGATGAAGCGCTTATCGAAAAACCGGATGCTGGAATAAAAACGGCGCTGGAATTGAAAAACAAAATTCAGGAAGCGATCGGGTGATTCGGCTTGTCATTCCGCCGTAAAAAAAGTTTTTTCATCGGACGCGCTTGGAAAATCCAAAATTTTCCTGTACGTTTGCACAAAAATTTTCAAAACGTAAAAATACAATTTTATGGCTACAACAGCAGACTTCAGAAACGGGATGTGCCTCGACATCGACGGCAACTATTTCTTTATTGTTGAGTTCCTGCACGTGAAACCGGGTAAAGGCCCGGCTTTTGTGCGCACCAAACTGAAAAACGTGACCACCGGTCGCGTGCTTGACAAGACCTGGAACGCCGGCGTCAAAGTAGAGGAAGTACGCATAGAGCGCCGTCCTTACCAGTTTCTTTATCAAGACGATATGGGATATAACTTCATGCACCCCGAAACGTTCGAGCAGATATCCCTGCCGGGCGACAGCATCGACGGCGTTCAGTTCCTGAAAGACGGCGACCTGGTAGAAGCAATGGTACATGCGGAAAGCGAAACCATATTGACTTGCGAGCTTCCGGCGCATGTCGTGCTCGAAGTAACGTATACCGAACCGGGCATCAAGGGCGATACGGCAACCAACACGCTCAAACCGGCTACGGTCGAAACGGGCGCTGAGGTACGCGTCCCCCTGTTTATCAATGTAGGTGAGAAGATTGAAGTCGACACGCGCAACGGCTCGTATGTCGGACGCGTCAACACTAAATAGCGCATGGACGACGCCAACGGGAGACTGCGCATCAAAGAGCTGGCCAAAGAAGACCGTCCACGCGAAAAGATGCTGATGAAAGGCGTCGCTTCGTTGAGCGATGCCGAGCTGATTGCGATCCTGATCGGTTCGGGCAACACCAGCGAGACAGCCGTTCAATTGGCGCAAAAAATACTGAACAGCGTTGCCAACAACCTCAATACGTTGGGGAAACAGTCTGTCAAAAAGTTCATGGCGCACAAGGGAATCGGCATCGCCAAAGCCATCACCATCGTTGCCGCCATGGAACTGGCACGGCGCAGGGGGCTGGCAGAGCCCGAGAAACGCGATACCGTTCACAGCAGTAACGATGCGTTCCGGATATTTTATCCTTACTTGTGCGACCTGCCGCACGAAGAGCTTTGGGTGGCCTTGACAAACAATGCCGGTCATGTGATCGACAAGGTCAGGATTAGTCAGGGTGGCGTCGGCGAAACGCCCGCCGACCTGCGGATTATCCTGAAAGAAGCGATCAACACCACCTGTCACGGCATCATCTTGTGCCACAACCATCCTTCGGGAAACCTGCAGCCCAGTCCGCAGGACGACATGCTGACATCGCGCGTAATGAAAGCCGCCCAACTCCTCGACGTCAAGCTGCTCGACCATATCATTATTAGCGACAAGTATTATTATAGTTATGCGGATGAAGGGAGGATTTGAGTTAATTGTCAATTCGTAATTTTCAATTACGAATTGACAATTACTAATTAAGAATTAAGAATTAAGAATTAAGAGATGGAAGAGGAAATTGTAAAGGCGCTTAAGACGGTCTATGATCCCGAGATACCGGTCAATGTTTATGATTTGGGGCTGATCTATCATATTGATGTTGACAGTCAGATGAATGTCCGTATAGACATGACATTCACCGCCCCCACCTGCCCGCTCGCCGACTTCATCATTGAAGACGTGCGTCAGAAGGTCGAGGGCATCGAAGCCGTCAGAAGCGCGCAGGTAAACCTTGTCTTCGAGCCCGAATGGAACAAAGACATGATGACGGAAGAGGCCAAACTTGAACTGGGACTGCTTTAGTTAATAGTTAATGATTCGTAATTTTTTCACTTCGTAAAAAGAACTCCTTCGCACCTCGACATAGTCAAACAAGTTTGCCTCTGCACTCGGTTTGTCGTCGTTTAGTAATTAGTAATTAGTAATTAGTAATTAAAAAGAGTGTTGTCAGATAAAAAAATATACTTCCTGTCCGATATTCATCTCGGAAACCGTTACTTGCCAAACGCTTCAGAGACGGAGAAGAAATTGGTGCAGTGGCTCGACCTCATCAAGGACGATGCTGCCGCCATTTATTTTCTGGGGGATGTATTCGACTTCTGGTACGAATATAAATATGTTGTGCCACGCGGGAATGTGCGCTTTCTCGGCAAGCTGGCGGAGCTGGCGGACAACGGCGTCGAAATACATATACTGATTGGCAACCATGACATCTGGATGTTCGACTACCTCCCCGACGAGGTCGGGGCGATCATCCACCGCGAGCCGTTCACCGTCGCGTTACTTGGCAAAAACTTCTTTCTGGGGCATGGCGACGAGGTTGGGTATCGTCCGTTCAAGTACCGTTTCATCCAAAGCCTGTTCCGCAACCGCCTCTGTCAGGTCTTATTCGCGTCAGCTCATCCGCGCTGGTCGTTCAGCCTTGCGCGCGGCTGGTCGCTGAGCAGCCGAAAAAGCGGGCTCGCTGCCGAAAAAATCAAATTAGCGCAAGCACGCTACCTGAAAGCGCTGGAAGACTTCTCAAAGAGTTACCTCCAAACGCACCCCGACACCGACTTCTTCCTGTTCGGTCATCTGCACATCCTCCTCGACCGCGAACTGTCGCCCACCGCGCGACTGATCGTCACCGGCAACTGGATGCAGAAGTTCTCATACGCCGTCTGGGATGGCGAAAACCTGACGATCAACCGATTCGCGCGAACGGAATAATTACTGAGACGGTACATGGTAGCGCTGTTTGCCGTAGTAGCGGTTTTAAAAAGCATTTAGTAGTTTATGATTTTTTTTCGGAACTGCATAAAAGATCGGCGAATACGAACTGGTATACTGTTGGTCTATGGTTTGATTATGAAACAAAAAGAGTGGCATTTCGGTTAAATAGAGATACCTGGGAAGAAATTATTGTTTCGTTTAAAATTATTCAGGAATATAAAGTAATTGAAAATGATCAAATAGTTGAAGGTCCAATAATTGATCATTCCGGATTTACAGGAGGCGGTACTATATGTAGAGGATTAAATATAAGGATAGTAACAGGAGATGAGAATGGAACAAAGGCTTACGTTGTGAAACTTTATGACCCAATATTAGGGGCCAAACTTAAAAGATCTGACCCAATTTATATATCTATATTAGAATGTGCGCAGACAATCGTTGATGAATTAAATAACATAATTTCATACAATCACAGAACTGTCTACATAGAATAAAATGACGAGCGGCTAAAAATTAGGGTTAAAAGGCTGCGAAGCGATAGCGTAGTTGCTTTCAAACTTTCGTTGAACTGAACCGCAAACCATTACGCACATGTATTTATTTATCCCGGAAAAGGTCAGTGAAACGAAGAACTATAGCAGGTTTAGTCAACAAGCGGTTTTGCTAAAGCGGGAGCGTAGAGCGGGCAGAAAGATGTGATATTGGCAAGAAGTAGCGGATAAGCAGGATTTAGGCGATTATATGGTTTGCAATTCGAGCGGGGTGGATGTAATTGATGCTTGACTTGACGGGAGGTTGCGGGTCTATGACCGCAATGACAAGGCGTAGTAGTAGCTATTTTTTTTGGAAAAATAGGATTGGGTGTGAATGATTTTAGTTAATTTTGCGGTTTTAAAAGTAAAGGAAAGATGCAAAACGGAATTGAGGATTTTATGAGGTATATGAGGACGCTGGAAAGGTCGTTGGTAAGAACGAGGCTGTACAATGTTCTAAAAGCAAACTTTTACGATAGTTACAAAAAGGAATATAAGGATGTGATTATTGAAGATATTACGGATGTTAAATTGCTAGGCCTGCACGGTTTCGGGAAAACATTATTGCTGGCGTTTAAAGAAGTAAGGGATGACTATCTGAAAATTATTGATCAAACGCGAGGCTGTCGTAATTTTTAGCGCTTAACTGGTTGATGTGGTTAGTGGTGGAACTGACATGTTCGGCCAGGAACCGCTTCTGTTCGTCGGGGTCGTCGGCGGCGATAAACTTATCGTAGGCGATGAGCGATACTTTGGAATCGATGATGACGGTTCGATCGTCGGGCAGACTGACCAGCACGTCGGGCCGGAGGATAGCGCCTTCTTCGTCCTTCACGGATTGCTGGATGAAATATTCGCGGTCTTTGGTCAGTCCGGATGATTCGAGGATGCGTTCGAGAATCATTTCGCCCCAGTTGCCGCGTTTTTGGGGACGGCCTTTCAGGGCGACGGCCAGGTTGCTGGCTTCGGCGCTTACCCTGTTGGTATGTTCTATGAGGTCTTTTACCTTTGCTTCGAGGGAGAAACGCTGTTTGATTTCCTGCTGTTGGGAAAGTCCGGCTATTTTTTCGTCGCTGTTTCGGAGTTGTACGCCTGAAGCCGTTACGCTGTTTTGGAGTTGGGCAATGACGGAATCCCGGTCGTTCAGTTTGCCGGTCAGGGCGATGTTAAGAGATGACTGCGTGACGGCCTTTTCTTCGTGCAGCCGGCAGGCGGTGACAGTTTCGTTGTAGCGGGATGAAAGGGCTTCGTAGTCGCTTTTGGGGACGGATTTGACTTTTCCGCACAAATAAAAGATAGCGCCGGATACGGCGGCGCCTGCAAAAAAACCTGTTATAAATGAATTATTTCCATGAATTCCATGTTGAAGATAATTTATACGGGGACAAAGGTAGGAAAATTTCGGAATGAAAATGAGGACGGGCGGGAAAAAAAAAGAAAGGGGGACCGTAAAAGGTCGCCCTTTTCGTTTTTAGGGGATTACGGGAATGCGTATATGGATGGTTTAAGGGGTGGAGGGAGACGGAATGGAGCGGCGACCATCCGGACGCAGTTCCGGCAATGGTCGGAGGAACGGAAAAAGAAATGACGCTTATATGGCGTTTGAAGTGAAAAAATGATTTTTTTTTTGGGTAAAAAAAGCGGATCAGGAATTGAAAGATAAAAATTATTTTTTACCTTTGCCGACGCATTGAGTAAAATTCCTCAATACATTGAGTAAAAATTAATAATTAGAAATTATAATGTATCAAAGAGAACAGTATCAGACGATTGTAAACAGACTTCGCGAGTCAAGGAGATTCATTCAGGTAGTAATGGGTCCGCGTCAGGTTGGCAAAACCACTGTTGTAAAACAAGCGTTAAAAGCAGCTGAAAAAGAAATACCATTTCTGATGTTTTCGGCCGACAATATTCCCGCGACCCAGAATTGGTGGATTAGCGATTGCTGGGATACAGCCCGCAGCAAGATCAAGCATGAAAATTGCAATGAACTGGTTTTAGTCATCGACGAAATACATAAACTCAACGGATGGAGTGAAGTCGTAAAAAAAGAATGGGACGCTGACAGTTTTAACGATGTGAATATCAAGGTAATCCTGCTTGGCTCGTCGCGCGTCATGCTTCAGAAAGGACTTGCCGATTCGCTTGCAGGCCGATTCGAAACCATCAAAATGTCACATTGGAATTATGCCGAGATGCGGGATGCGTTTGGCATGTCGTTCGACGAGTACATTTATTATGGCGGTTATCCGGGCGCGGTGACGCTGATGACGGATATTGAAAGATGGAACAATTATATCCGGGATTCCGTCATTGACGCCACCATCAACAAGGATATCCTGTGCAATGCCGTGATCCACAAACCTGCGCTAATGCGGCAGACATTTGAACTGGGCGCTTCCTATTCGGGACAAATCGTTTCAATGACAAAAATAATAGGATCGTTGCAGGATGCAGGCAATACAACAACCTTGTCGGGATATCTGAATATATTGAAAGAAAGCGGGTTGTTGACGGGCATTCAAAAATTCTCCATCGACAGGGCAAGACAAAAAGCGAGTATTCCGAAATTTCAGGTCTTTAACAGCGCCTTGCGGAATGTCTATTCGGGATATGCTCTCCGGGATGCGATACAAACGCCTAAAGTGTGGGGTCATTTCTTTGAATCAGCTGTTGGAGCACACCTTGTAAACGGAGCAATGACAAATAATTACGAGGTTTATTACTGGCGAGACGGAAATATGGAAGTAGATTTCATCCTCAAAAAAAATACTACATTAGTCGCCATTGAAGTCAAAAGCAACTCCGACACAACGAACAAAGGGCTTGCCACATTCAGGGAAATGTACAAACCGCACCGTATGTTCGTTGTAGGCAAAGGCGGTATGGATGGTGAATTTTTTCTGGGGATCAGTCCTGCCAGGCTGTTTGACTAATACGCATGCTCATCGCTTTCCATTTCCTGGCGGGTGATCTTGTGCAGGTCGATTGAACGCCATGCAAAGAAGATATACGCCAGCACAAGCGGGATGAAGAACGATACATACGTCATCACTTGAAGCGTAAACTGACTGGAGCAACTGTTGGCTAATGTTAGCGAGCTGTTGATGTCCTTCAACGAAGGGTAATAGGCCGTATTGTTCCAACCGGCGCAAAGCAGCAATGCCAAGACAGTCAAGACAGTTCCCGCCCCGGCAAACCAGATGCCTTTCGTGCTTTTTGAAAACAAAGGTTTGCCGATTCCAAACAGCACAAGGACGACGCCAGCCAGCAAAATAGTGCCGATGGCAGGCACCTCGATGAAATTGTGAAGGTATTTATAGGGTTCCATAAAAAACTCGCCGGTCACGGAATCGACGGCAAAACCTTCGATAAACAGCAATCTCACAAAGAAAGTAAGGAAGAACACAAGGAATAGCCCGGCTTCGACAGGCAGTCGTCCCTTGCAGCGTTTCAGTATTGCGGCATCCTTGATGTTATTGATAAAATACAGTATCGCCAGCACGCGCGACAGGAAGAACACAGCCAGACCGAGGAAGACGTTCCATATCACAAAAGCCGCTTCCAAGCCGTGCCACGGGTTCGCCCAGGTTGAAATGACGGGCATCCCGATGTTGGTCAGCGCCGCTTTGTTCACCGTAAACTCCGCTCCGTTGAAAAAAGTCCCTACGGCGGCGCCGATCAATACAGGCGCAAGTATGCCATTGAGTATCAAAAATATACGGTAGGTCTTTTTGCCAAGCAGGTTTCCTTTCTTCGACTGGAACTCATACGAGACCGCCTGAAGCACGAAGCACAGCAGAATCAGCAGCCATACCCAGTAGGCGCCGCCGAAACTGGTCGAGTAGAACAGCGGGAAAGAGGCAAAGAACGCGCCCCCAAAGGTGACAAGCGTCGTAAAGGTGAACTCCCATTTGCGTCCGGTTGAGTTGACAAGCATTTTATGCTCGGTTTCGGTCTTGCCGATCGTGAAGATCAGCGACTGGCCGCCCTGCACAAATAACAAAAACACGAGTATACCGCCCAGCAGGGATACTAAAAACCACCAGTAATGTTGTAAAAATATATAATTATCCATCTCTTTTTGTTTTTCTTTTTTACTATCATTTTTTTATTTATCAACCTCCGTATCAGGCCCTTTCTTGATTGCTTTGAGCATAATCCTGATCTCGGCTGCCAGCAGTACGGCAAACAGGGTGAGGAACACGAAGAACGTCAACGCCACCGATGCGGTCGGCAGTTTTGAAATCGCCGCGCTAACCGGCAAGATGTCCTGAATGGCCCATGGCTGACGTCCAACCTCCGCTACCATCCAGCCGGCCTGACCGGCTAAGTAGGCGAGCGGTATCGACCAGAGGGTGAGCCGCAGCAGCCAGCGTTTTTTCAATAGCTTCCCGCTCCATGCAAACCAGCAAACCACCCCAAACAACAAGATGAAATAACAGCCTAAAATAACCATCAGGTGGAATGAATAGAACGTTATCCCGACAGGCGGAACGGCTTCCCGTGCGTTTTTCAAATAACCGTAACCGAAATAATCCAGGTCTTTTTCCATCGCAGCCTTGGCCATACCCGCCTCTTCCCTTTTACCGGCCTTTACGGCGGTGCGATAATCGGCTAATGCACGGATGGACGCCTTGCCGCGCCTGATTTTTTCATCGACCGACAACGCCCTCCCCTCGGTCGTCGGATAACCGCCTTTAATGATGTCGTTGATACCGGGCACGTACGCGTTCGGATCGCCGGTAGCAAGCCACGACAACATGCGGGGAAAGGCCAACTTCGCATAAAAAGCATCGTCATTACTGGTGGCATCAGGCTTCAGAACGCCCACTCCGACAAGCCTCACCCCGTTCGAACCGTCATAAAGCCCTTCCATGGCAGCCAGCTTCATCGGCTGGTGCTTGGCTACGTTCTTCGACGCACTGTCGCCGGTAACGACAAGCAACAACGCTGCAACAAGCCCCGTGATGGCGCCTATCTTCATGCTCTGCAGGGCAAAGCGTGCATGACGACCCTTCAGCATGAACCACCCGCTCACACCCATGACAAAAGCGCCACCCAGCATCAGACCCGAAAGCATCGTATGGAAATACTTGTTGACGGCAAACGGCGACAGCGCAACAGCCGCAAAATCGACCATCTCGTTACGTACCGAATCCGGACTGAACGACATCCCTGCCGGATATTGCATCCAGGCATTGGCAACCAATATCCATATCGCCGAAATGGCGGCGCCGCCGAACGTGAGCCACGTTGCCATCAGGTGCGCCCCGCGACTGATCTTGTCCCATCCAAAGAACATGAGGGCAATAAACGTCGCTTCCATGAAAAAGGCGATGATGCCTTCGATCGCAAGCGGCGCACCGAAGATGTCGCCCACGAACCAACTGTAATTCGACCAGTTCGTACCAAATTCAAATTCCAGTATCAATCCCGTCGCCACGCCGACGGCAAAATTGATGCCGAACAGTTTCATCCAGAATTTAGCCGTTTCCTTCCAGAATACCTTGCCAGTCTTGTAATAGACCGTTTCCATCACCGACATGATCAGCCCCAATCCCAACGTGAGGGGGACAAACAACCAGTGATACATGGCCGTCATGGCAAATTGCGCCCGCGACCAGTCAATTAGATTTTCAATCATGATGATTTTTGTTATTATTTATATTTAATGCTCTTTCTATCAACTCTCCGGAGACATAATCCTCCTTTTCGACCGTCGTGTCAAACTGATTCAGATAACGCGGGAAAAAGAATATTTTAAGGACTACAAACAGGATGAACAATTTGATCAGTATCAAAGTCCACAGCGTCCGGCCAAGTTCCATCGACTTGAACCCTTCGTAATAAAAACGAAATATACGTACCGGTAGCGTCCTCTTTTTTTCCATAAATCTCTCAACTGAAATTTAAAATGTTATAATAGATACATTATTATAAACATTTCAAATTTCGGCAAAGGTATGGAAATAATTTTCACAATAGCAAATAATTTCGTGGTTTTTTTTTAAAAAAAATTGCATCGTCCTTGCGAAAGGCGGGCGCCAGGTTGCGTCAAACGGCTGAAAATGAAGCTATCAGAGCCATTTTACTTTTCGCCAAGTAGCGCTTGCGTATCGGATGCGATCATGAACTCTTCGTTGGTCGGGACGACCATCACCGTCACCTTGCTCTCCGGTTTGCTCAGGATGATTTCGCGGCCACGTTCGTCTTTATTTTTTTCTTCGTCGAAGAGAAGACCCATATATTCCATGTCCTTACAAATCGCAGCGCGCGAAATCCATTGATTCTCGCCTACCCCGCCGGTAAACACCAGAATATCCACCCCGTTGAGCACGGCCGAATAGGCGCCGATATACTTCCGGATGCGGTAGTTATACATGCCAAGTACCTGAAAAGCCCTTTTATTTCCTTCATACATGGCGTTTTCGATATCCCGCATATCCGACGACAATTCGGAAAAGCCGGCGACGCCGCACTTCTTGTTGAGGTAATCCCCCAATGAATCCATATCCAAATTTTCTTTTCCCATGATATAGGGCAATATACCCGGATCGATGTCGCCGCAACGCGTACCCATGATCAAGCCTTCGGTGGGCGTCATGCCCATGGAGGTATCGACCGATTTCCCGTTCTTAATGGCGGTGATGGAGCCTCCATTGCCGATGTGTGCCGTGATGATGCGCTGTTGCTCGTATGGAACGCCCAGAATTTCACAGGCACGCCGCGAGACATAACGATGGCTTGTGCCATGGAAACCGTAGCGGCGCACGCCGTATTTCTCATACGCCTGATAAGGTAATGCGTAAAAATAGGCATAATCAGGCATTGACTGATGAAAAGCCGTGTCGAACACCGCCACTTGCGGCGTGTCGGGCAATACCTTTTGGATACCCCTGATCCCTTCCAGATTAGCCGGATTGTGTAAAGGAGCAAATTTCGAACATTCAATCAGTTTGTCGATGACTTCCTGCGTGACGAGCACGCTGGATGCGAACTTGTCGCCGCCATGTACCACCCGGTGGCCGACCGCATCAATCTCGTCAAAACGCTGGATGCACCCATGTTCCTTGTCGGTCAAAATGCCGAGAATGAAAGTAATGCCTTCCTCATGGTTAGGAATATGTTTCTTAATCACCACCTTCTCGCCGTCATCTTTTGTTAAAATCAGAAACGAATCATCCAGACCGACCTTTTCGATCCCTCCCTTCGCCAGCACTTTGCCTGACGTCATTTCAAACAATTGATACTTGATCGAGCTGCTTCCGCAATTTAATACTAATGTCTTCACGTGGAATTAATTATGAATTATGAATGATGAGATCCCTTGAGAACAATTGCCTGATTGGCGGTTATGGCAACCATTGTATAGACGTCGTCGACCGAGCAGCCGCGCGACAGGTCGTTGACGGGCGCTGCCATTCCCTGCAAGATAGGGCCTATGGCCTCAATGCCGGCGATGCGCTGAACCAATTTATAGGCGATATTTCCGGCTTCAACCGACGGGAATACGAGTACGTTGGCGTGGCCGGCCACAGCGCTTCCCTTCGCTTTTTGGGCGGCCACCGATGCGATGAGCGCCGCATCGCCCTGCAATTCGCCATCGATGAGCAAATCCGGGCGCATCTCTTTCGCTATTTGGGTGGCTTCCACGATTTTGTCCACTTTCTCGTGCGAGGCACTCCCTTTTGTTGAAAAACTCAACATGGCCACATGCGGTTCGACGGCTAACAGCGAGCGTGCCAGCTGGGCAGTCGACACTGCGATCTGCGCCAGCTCCGAAGCCGATGGATTCGGCATGACTGCACAATCGGCAAATAGCAGGACGCCGTCCTTGCCAAATGACTTGTTGTTGGTAAACATCAAGAAAGCACCTGAAACACAACTGATTCCGGGCGCAGTCTTAATAATTTGCAAGGCGGGGCGCAGTACGTCGCCCGTCGTGTTGAGGGCGCCGGCTATTTCGCCATCGGCATCGCCGGCTTTGATCATCAGACAGGCAAAGTACAGCGGGTCAACAACCAATTGCGCCGCTTTTTCGGGTGTCAATCCCTTTGAGCGGCGCAATTCAAGCAATAAATCGGTATAAACCTGTTTTTTTACGTCTGTAACCGGGTTAATAATAGTAGCCTGACTGATGTTTTTCAGACCAAGACCTTCCGAAAGCAAACTGATTTCTTCCGGGTTTCCAAGCAGGATGATGTCTGCTACTCCGTCGCCAATCAAGCGATCGGCGGCTGTCAAGATTCTCTCTTCCGTTCCTTCCGGAAGCACAATGCGCTGTCTATCAGCTTTCGCACGCGCAATTATCTCGTCAAGTAAGTTCATGTATTGATAACAAATTTTGATTAATTTTATAAAGCTTCATTTATTTCGCGACAAATGTAATGATAAAATTGCAAAGTCGACATTGCAATTTTGGATTTTAACATTTCTATACCCGGATTACTCGGCTTTTATCGTTTCGCATCAATCATTAATCGTCAAACCCCCTTTTCGCCCGAAAGAATCTGTTGCAAGTCTTCTGCTGTAATATCAATGCTCAACTTCCCGTTGAGTGCGACAGAAATAGCGCCTCTTTCCTCCGAAACGATGATGGCTATCGCGTCTGTTTCGATTGACATGCCGAGACCCGAACGGTGCCGCAAGCCCATTTCTTTCGGAATAGCCACATTATGCGCAATAGGCAGTATACAGCCTGCCGCTTTGATTTCGTTGTTTGACAGGATCAGTGCTCCGTCGTGCAGCGGACTGTTTTTGAAAAAGATATTCTCTATGAGCCGCGCGTTCACGTCCGCACGAAACATTTCGCCTGTCTGGATATAGGGTTCCAAGTCCATTTCGCGCTGAATGACGATCAGGGCACCCGTCTTTCTTTTGGCCATGTTCAGGCAGGCAAGAACGACCGATGCAATATATTTTTGCGTTTCGGAATCGTCGGTTTTCCGTTTGAAGATATTATAAAAAAAACGCCATCCCCTGTTTGAACCCAACGCGACGAGGAAGCGCCGGATGTCGTCCTGAAACAGGATGACAAGCACAAGAAAGCCAATGCTGATAAACTTATCCAAGATGCCTCCGATCAGACGCATCTCGAGCACCTCGTAGACGAGCACCCAAACGACAATGATGGATACGACACCGCTAAAAATAGCCATCGTGCCCGAACTCCTCATCAGTTTATAGACCTGATACATTAGGAACGCTACTAAGAAAATATCAATGGCGTCTTTTATTCCAAATGAAACTAACATGTTATCTATCTTTTAAAAATTCAACAAGTTTGACAGCCTCAACAGCCTCCTTCACGTCGTGCACCCGCAGTATGTCGGCTCCGTTCAGCAAAGAATAGGTGTGCATGACGGTCGTTCCGTTCAGGCTGTCGTCGATGGAGCAATCCAACAGGTTATATATCATGCTTTTTCGGGAAACGCCAACTAAGAGCGGACAATCGAACAGACGTGAAAACCGGTTCAGGCTTCGCATCAGTTGATAATTTTGCGCCAAAGTCTTGCCAAACCCGAACCCCGGATCCACAATCACATCATTGATGCCTATTCGCCGCAATTCCTGCAGTTTTTTGGCCAAACAGATCATGACCTCCTCCTGAAACTGGTCGGTATCTGTTGGGTGATTGGCTGTGTGATAGGCTGTGTGATAGGCTGTGTGATCAGCTGTATGATCGGCTGTATGATCGGCTGTATGATCGGCTGTATGATCGCCAAAATGCGTCAATACGTATGGAACATTCAACGCAGCAACCGTTTCGAACATCTTTTCGTCCATCACGCCCCCGGAAATGTCATTCACCATGTCAACCCCATACGCGGATACTGCACGTTTGGCAAGATCAGCCCTGAAAGTATCAATGGACACGGGTATCTCCGCATGGTTTTTCTTCAGGATATTCAAGGCCGGTTCCAGCCTGCGCCATTCTTCTTCCAGCGTTATGGCATCAGCGCCCGGACGAGTCGAGCAGCCGCCAACATCAATGATGGCCCCTCCCTCGGAAATGATTGTTTCGATGCGTCGGGTCACGTCGGATTCATTCAATTGTCGGCTGCCGGCGACAAATGAATCGGGCGAAACATTCAGAATACCCATCACAACAGGTTTTTCCAGCGAAAACAACCTTCCTTTAATATTTATCAACTTGTTCTTCATCCTGCATGCAGTAAGACCGTTCATGTATAAATAAACCGCAAAAGTAATGAATTTATCCGAGTTTTCGGATAAATTCATTACTTTTGCAGCAAAATGTGCAACATGCGTATGACTATTGACGAGATATATTCAATTTTTTTAAAGCATCCGGCTGTGACGACCGACAGCAGGAACTGCCCGCCCGGCTCGCTCTTTTTCGCATTGAGAGGCGAGCATTTTGACGGGCATGACTTTGTCGAAAAGGCGCTTCAGTCTGGATGTGCCTATGCCATTGTGGATAAGACCACGTTATCACCCGACAAGCGGGTGATCGTCGTCGAAAATGTATTGCAAACCCTGCAACACTTAGCCAAAATCCATCGAAAGACATGCGGCCTTCCCGTGATTGGCATTACGGGGACGAACGGCAAAACCACTACCAAAGAGCTTATTGCCGCTGTCCTGTCGCAGAAATTCAATGTGTTGTATACGTCGGGTAACTTGAACAATCAGATTGGCGTGCCGTTGACATTGCTTCGACTGACGAAAGAACATGAAATAGCCGTCATTGAAATGGGTGCAAACCATCCCGGCGAGATTGCCGAACTCTCGGCTATGGTCTGTCCCGACTATGGATTGATAACAAATGTAGGATTTGCACATCTGGAAGGATTCGGATCGCTGGAAGGTGTTGTCAAAGCCAAAGGCGAGTTGTATGATTATTTGCGAACGACGAACGGGGTTGTCTTCATCCATCGCGACAACGATCGTCTGACGGACATTGCCGTCGGCTTGACAATGATAACGTATGGGGTAGCCGATTCAGCCGGTGCTTGGCATGAAGATAAGCCCGACAGCCATCCTCATCCTGCATGGCGCGAAGCGCCACCCGTTGCAGGCAAGATCACAGGCCTCCATCCCTTTCTTTCGTTCACTTGGCAGTGTACCTTAAATAAAGTTTACGAGGTCCACACCCGTCTCGTTGGCGGCTACAACTTTTGGAACGCACTGGCAGCCATTGCGATCGGCAGCTATTTTGATGTTCCTGTCGAAAAGATAAACGAAGCGTTGGCAAGTTATCAACCGACCAACAATCGTTCGCAGTTACAGGAAACCAAATTCAACAAATTGATCATTGACGCCTACAATGCCAATCCGAGCAGCATGTGCGTAGCACTTGAAAACTTCGCGACGCTGCCATCCGCTTCGATGGTCGCGCGAAGCGACGACGCACAGCAGTCAGGCGGGGGAATCCCTGCATCGCCCTCCCCCATCCCAAAGGTCGCCATACTTGGCGACATGCTGGAACTGGGCGAAAAAAGCCAGGAGCTACATGCGGCTATCATCAGACAGATTGAAAGGTGCAATTTTGAAAAAGTGTTGTTGTGCGGCAGGCATTTTTCGGCTGCCGGACAACGGTACACCTGTTTTCCGACCGTCGAAATGCTCTGCGCATACCTCAAAGACAATCAGCTGCGGGGCTATTATATCCTGATCAAAGGCTCTCGCGCCATCCACCTTGAAAAAATAATTGAGTGGTTGTAAAGGTGGCGGGCGGCTTGCACTACCTTTTGTAAAACAGAAGGTAGCTTCGATCGGTAATAAAAATATACAAGCATATTTTGTATTACTCTCGACTTTCGCTACCTTTGTCAGCAAAAATACTTATGCTATAAGTATTTTTGCTGAATTATTACTTGATAATTAATGATTTACTTTTTGAAAAAATGAAAGTGCCTGATAAATACTTCGATGAAGTTTTTGATTTTAAGGGACAATGGGATGTACCATCCAAATGCGGATTGAAAACCCTTGTGAACAAGGGAAATACGTACATCATCGTGACGGAGTTATACCAGGATAACCCCGGTACGTCCGTCACATCTACCGGATATGCGCTCTTCAAGCAGATTTGCGAGCGGAAAGGATTCACGGATACCGGCGTCGTCTATCTCGAATGTAATCCCGACACGAACTCCAAGCTGTCGTTTTATGATGAAGCGTTCTACGAAGTTACTTTCCCAGAGACAAGCGGAAGCAACGGTCGCCCGGCATACAGGCAACTTTCAGCAAACGAAGTAAATACCATCCTGAAACAACAAGCATGAATTTGATACCGGAAATAGAGAAACAACCACAGGCAGCGATCAAACAGTTTCAGGAAGAAAAACTGGCGGATACGCTGGGATATCTTGCAGCCTACTCACCTTTCTACAAAAGGTTATTTCTGAAAAATCATATCGACGTGCGCAAAATCAAGACCTTAGACGACCTTACTGCCATTCCTTTTACCGACAAGGCCGATTTGCAGCAATTCAACGATGATTTCATTTGCGTCCCGAAAGAAAAAATCATCGATTATATCACCACATCGGGCACGCTCGGCGAGCCTGTCACCTTCGCCATGACAGATGCCGACCTCGACCGGTTGGCCTACAACGAAAAAATATCTTTTCAATGCGCCGGCGCACAACAGGGCGATATCTTCCAACTGATGACGACCATCGACAAACGGTTTATGGCCGGCCTGGCTTACTTTCTGGGTATCCGACAACTCGGCGCTGGCGTTGTGCGCGTCGGAAACGGAATCCCCGAATTGCAATGGGACACGATCACCCGCATCCGTCCAAATTCGATTATCGTCGTCCCATCGTTTATTCCCAAAATCATTCAATATGCCGAAAATCACGGCATTGACTACAAGCGTGCAAGCGTCAGAAAAGCCATTTGCATCGGCGAAAACGTTCGTCGGCAGGATTTTTCGTTAAACCTGCTGGGACAACGCATCAAGGAACTGTGGGACATTGAACTCTACTCCACGTATGCTTCGACCGAAATGGCTACTTCATTCACGGAATGTCGGTACGGCTGTGGCGGACATCATCATCCCGAACTGATTGTTTGCGAACTAGTCGATGAAGACGGCAGAACGGTTCGGGAAGGCGAAACCGGCGAACTCGTCTTCACCACGCTCAGGGTGGAAGGAATGCCCCTGTTGCGCTTCAAAACCGGCGACATGGCGAGCTTCTATCACGAACCGTGCCGATGCGGACGCACAACGATGCGAATCAGCCCGATTGTAGGACGCAAAAACCACATGGTGAAGTACAAAGGGACGTCGCTCTATCCGCCAGCCGTTTTCGACGTGCTCGACCATACCTCCTACATCGAAAATTATATCATGACGGTGAGCGACAACGACTATGGCAACGACCGGATAGTCATCAAGGTGGGCGTCAACAAACTGCCACCCTTCGATATTACCAAAGACTTGAAAGACCGCTTTCGGGCCCGTATACGCGTGGCGCCTGAAATTGAGATATTTCCTGTGGAAGAAATCCGGAAAATCAACTTGCCGGACATCAACCGCAAACCTGTAAAATTTATTGACAACCGTAAAAAAACCGACTATAATGCAGAGTAAATTCGACGACATCCGCCCCTATTATCCCTCGGAAATACCACCCGCCATGCATCGCATTGCAGCAAGCGAACATTTTGGGGTGATGTCACAATATATTTTTCCGGACAGCGACATGGAAGACGTTCGGGAAATGGTACGCAACATCCGTACGACCGATGAATTTCAGAAACAGGTGATGTACTATTTCAACGAACAGGTGGTACGCCGGTCGATGACCGGATTTTCGTTCGACGGAATTGAAAAGTTGAATCCGGCAACCAACTACCTGTTCGTTTCCAACCACCGCGACATCATGCTCGATTCATCGCTGCTTCAATATATGTTGCACGACAACGGTTTCAGAACGACGGAAATAACCTTCGGAAGCAACCTGATGAACCCGCAATTGGTAGTCGACATCGGCAAGGCAAACAAAATGTTCAAGGTCGTACGCAGCAGCAATATCCGCGAGTTCCTCACCCATTCGATGCACCTCTCCGAATACCTCCGTTACACGATTACCGAAAAAGGCGAATCCATCTGGATCGCGCAACGCAACGGACGCACAAAAAACGGCAACGACGCTACCGACCAGGGTATCATCAAAATGTTCTGCATGAGCGGCAAGTCAAATCTGATCCAGGCTATCGACGAACTGAATATTGTTCCGATCGCCATCTCCTACCAGCTCGAATCATGCGATTTCCTGAAGACGCGCGAACTGTACCTGTCGCAAAACGACCAAAAATACATCAAGCAGCCCGGAGAAGATTTACGCAGTATCCTGACCGGCATCACGCAGCCCAAGGGGCACGTCCATATCAGCTTCTGCAAGCCCGTTACGCAGGAAGACCTACAATTCGACTATGCAGCGCCAAACGATTTTTACAAGAAAATCGCCTGCCTCATCGACCAACGAATATATCATAACTACCGGCTATACAATAATAATTATATAGCACACGATCTGCTTTCGGGCCTGGACACCCATTCGGACAAATATACAAACGAAGAAAAAGAATCGTTCCTCGCGCGATGTCATGCCATGCTCGAACAGATCGAAGGCGACAAAGAAGTGCTGACCTCCCTGTTTTTGGGCATTTATGCGAATCCGGTTATCAATGAATTTGTAATTTGTAATCAGTAGCTACTGATTACAAATTACAAATTCATTAATTACTAATTACTAATTACGAAATTAAGAACAATGGACTACGTTAATTTTCAATATCTTTCGCAGCCGGAGATAACGGTCTATCAGGAAAAGAAAATGGCTGAAATGCTTGCCTACGTCAATGTCAGGTCGCCCTTTTATCGGGAGTTGTTCGCAAAAGAAAAAATCGACGTCTCGAAAATCACCAGGATAGACGACCTACGGCAGATACCGGTCACGACAAAGCAGGACTTGCAACTGCACAACATGGATTTCCTGTGTGTCCCCACTACGGAAATATGTGATTATGTGACTACTTCCGGCACGCTGGGCGACCCTGTCACTTTCGGCGATACCCTCAACGACCTCCGGCGTCTGGCTTTGAGTGAAAGTCTGTCGTACGAATTTGCCGGATGCACGCCGTCCGATATTTTCCAGTTGATGGTTACGGTCGACCGCTGTTTCATGGCCGGACAAGCCAGCATGCTCGGAAGCCTGAAATTAGGGTCGGGCATCATCCGCGTCGGCAATGGAATCCCCGAACTACAATGGAACACCATCCAGCGCATGAACCCTACCGTTTGCATTTGCGTACCTTCCTTCCTGCTGAAACTCATCGACTTTGCCGAGACCAATCGCATCGACTACCGTCGTTCGTCCATCAAGCGCGCCGTCTGCGTGGGCGAATCGGTCAGGGCCAACGACCACAGCTACAATATCCTCGGCGAAAAAATCAATGCCCTGTGGCCGGAGCTTTCCATGTACGTGAACTACGCTTCGACCGAGATGCAGTCGTCGTTCAACGAGTGTACGAAAGCATGTGGCGCTCACCACAAGCCCAACCTTACGATCGTCGAGTTTCTCGACGACAACAACCGTCCGGTTAAAACCGACGAATCAGGCGAAATAACCATCACCACCTTAGGCGTCGAAGGGATGCCCCTGGTTCGTTTCAAGACCGGCGACATTTGCTATCGCTTCGAAGAACCCTGCACCTGCGGACGCAACTCCATCCGTATAGGCCCTATACTCGGACGTAAAGGGCAGATGATCAAATACAAAGGCACATCCCTCTATCCGGCAGCCTTGTACGATATTCTGGAAAATATTCCCGAAATAAGCAACTATATCGTCGAAGTATATACCAACACGATCGGCACCGACGGCATACGCATCCTTGTAGGCAGCCAGAACAACAACGAACCATTCGTGAAACACATCAAAGACCTGTTCCGTTCAAAAATACGCGTCGCCCCCGACATCGTCTTCGAGCCGATAGAACTCATCGCCCGCAAACAACTGCCGCCCACAAGCCGCAAACTGATCAAGTTCTTCGATTATCGCGAATCCAAAGAATGATTGTGTCAGATATTTTGAGCGCGTCAAATTAATTCGTACTTTTGCGACAAATTACTTATAAACCGAAATTGGCATGCGTTATTTTAATACATCAGGCCCTTGCAACAGGGAAAAACATTACATGATTGAAGCTGCTACACGCATACGGGGCGTTGAGCAGTTGATCGAGATGGAACAATATTTTGTCATTCATGCCGCACGGCAAAGCGGCAAGACAACCTACCTGAAAGACTTAACGGAGCGCCTCAATAACGAAGGCAGCTATTACGTCCTGTACTGTTCGCTTGAAGGAATGCAGGAGGTCAGCGGCGCCGAAACAGGCATACCACTGATTGTAAAAAAAATAAAATGGACATTGCAAAAAAACAAATTCCCGAAATGCGAAACTTTCGCACAAGACCCCGATTACAGCGATTTTACGGGTGTCTTGTTAAATGAATTGAACTTCTATTGTGAAAAACTGGACAAACCGTTGATCATTCTGTTCGACGAAGTCGACTGTTTAAGCGAGGGTACACTAATCTCGTTTTTGCGGCAACTGCGCGAAGGATATGTCACGAAGGACATGTACCCTTTTGTCCATTCGATTGCCCTGGTAGGGATGCGAAATATCCGCGACTACAAGGCGAAAATACGCCCCGACAGCCAGACGCTCGGCTCGGCAAGTCCTTTCAATATCGTCAGCGAAACATATACACTCCAAAATTTTACAAAGGAAGAGATCGCGTCACTTTACGGACAACATACGGAAGAGACAGGTCAAGTATTTGAAAAAGAGACGGTTGATCTGGTCTATGAACAGACCTGCGGACAGCCGTGGTTAGTAAATGCTGTCGCAAAAGAAGTAATTGTGAATAGGCTAAAAAACGATTATTCGAAAACCATAACTGTCGAAATGGCCAAAGAAGCCATACAAACCATTATCCTGCGCAGGTATTCGCATATCGACAGCCTGCTGGAACGGTTGAATGAAGCGCGCGTCCAAAGGGTTATTGAGCCAATGATTTCAGGCGATGATTTTTTCGATCGATTATCGGACGATTATCTATACGTTACCGATTTGGGATTAATCAAGGAGATTCGCGGAAGAATCCAACCTTCAAATCCGATTTATGGAGAAGTGATTATCCGTACGCTGAGCTTCAATGCGCAACAGGAACTGGAAAATAAGAAGCCCGAATTTATCATCACCCGTTACCTGAAGGAAGGGAAAATAAATATGACCCGTTTGCTGACCGATTTCCAGCAGTTCTGGCGCGAAAACAGCGCTATTTGGAAAGAAATGGTGAAGTACCGTGAAGCAGCTCCCCAACTGATCTTGCAGGCGTTCCTGCAAAGGGTGCTCAACGGCGGCGGCGACATCAAGCGCGAGATGGCAGCCGGCACGGGGAGATTGGACTTGGGTGTCGTGTACGAAGGCAGCATATACCCGATAGAAGTGAAATTGTGGAAAGGTGAAAAATACTATCGGGAAAGTCTTGTGCAAACAGCCCGTTACGTCGATATTTTTGGCAGCAAGGAGGGATGGCTTGTCCTGTTCGACCAGCGAACGGGCATACCATGGGAGGAGAAAATATTCTACAAACAGGAGACTGTCAACGCGACGGTTATCAACGTGTTCGGAAATTAACATGTTCAGAAATTAAACAATAAAATACTGACAAATTTCGTATGGATAAAAAAAGTAAAAGCGGCTATTTGTTATTCATCTCTCTGGTATCTGCCATGGGAGGGTTGTTGTTCGGGTATGATTTTGTAGTTATTGGAGGTGCTAAGCCTTTCTACGAAGTGTACTTCGGCATTACGGGAGCGCCAGCCATGCAGGGCTGGGTGATGGGGAGCGCCATTCTCGGCTGTCTGCTGGGCGTGATGGTATCGGGCAGTCTGTCCGACCGTTACGGACGCAAGCCGCTGTTGACAGTTGCGGCGGCCATTTTTATTGTTGCCTCTATCGGGACGGGAGCGGTCAACAGTGTCACATGGTTTATCGTTTACAGGATACTGGGCGGGATAGGCATTGGCATGGCGTCCAACCTGTCGCCGATGTATATTGCCGAGATTTCGCCTGCGGCGGTGCGTGGACGGTTTGTGTCAATCAACCAGCTGACCATCGTGCTGGGCATTCTTTCCGCGCAAATCGTCAACTGGCTGATAGCCGAACCGGTGACTGCCGGCGAGCACATCCTCACATCATGGAACGGACAAACGGGGTGGCGTTGGATGTTTTGGGCGTGTGCCATTCCTGCCACGCTGTTTTTCATCATGATCTTTTTCATCCCTGAAAGCCCGCGCTGGCTGGCAGGCAAGTCGTATTACGACAAGGCTGGAAGCGTCTTTTCGCGGATAGGAGGCAGTCGGTTTGCTCAAAACGAAATAGACGAGATAAGATCGACCCTGCAAAAAGAACGGCAAAAGGTAAGTTTCCGCATGCTGTTCGAGGGGCGTATGCCAAGGATATTGCTGATAGGCGTTGTTATTGCCGTCTTTCAGCAGTGGTGCGGCATCAATGTGATTTTCAACTATGCACAGGAAGTGTTTGCCGCCGCCGGCTACGGGGTGTCGGATATCCTGTTCAACATCGTGGTGACGGGCGTCACCAACGTGGTTTTCACGTTTGTGGGCATGTATGCGGTCGACCGGCTGGGTCGTCGCGCCCTGTTGCTGTTTGGCTCCGCAGGATTAGCCTGCATTTATGCCATACTGGGCGCTTGCTATTACTTTGAAGTGACGGGCATGGCGATGTTGTGCTTAGTCGTGGCGGCCCTTGCCTGCTATTCCATGACGCTGGCGCCCGTCGTATGGGTCGTGCTTTCCGAAATATTTCCGAACCGCATCCGCGCAATGGCCATGGCAGTGGCGACCTTTTCGCTTTGGGCAGGCTGCTTCCTGCTGACCTACACCTTCCCGCTGCTCAACAGGGGATTGGGAGCGTACGGCACCTTCTGGCTGTATGGCGTCATTAGCGTCCTTGGCTTCCTGTTTATCAAGCTGATGTTGCCCGAAACGAAAGGAAAGTCATTGGAAGAAATCGAAAGTGAATTAAAAAGGTAAGACGAAAAAATCAATACCATGCGCAAACATCTATTTTCATGCTGTTGTCTCCTTGTCTGCACCTTGTATGGAGCAGCACAGACCCCCATCGACCGGCAGGTTGACCTCTCCTATTTTCTTCCGCAGGAAGGCTTCGCCTACCGTTCCGACATCCCCACGCCCAAGCAGTTTTTTGGATTCGAGCCTGGCGAGCAATGCCTGAACAATGCGCAGGTTGTCGCTTATCTGCAGGTGCTGGCCCAAAAATCGCCCCGCCTGACGCTCGAAACGGTGGGTCATACGTTCGAGAAACGACCGCTTGTCTTCCTGACTGCCAGCGCGCCCGAAAACCTTCAACGAATAGAACAAATCCGTGCCGAGCAGCTGAAACTGTCGCAGCCGGCGCTGTCGGGCGCCTGCAATACCCAAGACATGCCTGTTGTGGTGTGGTTGTGTTACAGCATCCACGGGAATGAAGTATCGGGCGTCAATGCTTCGGTGGTCGTGGCCTATTTCCTGGCTGCCGCCGAAGGGCCTGCGATCGACGACATCCTGAAAAACGCCGTCATCATGATTCATCCGTCGCAGAACCCCGACGGGCTGGAACGTTTTGCTACCTGGGTCAACGCCAGCCGCAGTTTTACACCCGTGGCCGACCCCAACACGAGGGAGTTCAGAGAGCCTGCACCGACTGGTCGCTCCAACCATTACTGGTTCGACCTGAACCGCGACTGGCTGCTGTTGCAAATGCCCGAAAGCCGGGCCCGCATGAACTTTTACTATCAGTGGCGACCGACCTTAGTCAACGATTACCACGAACAGGGCATAGCGGCCAACAACTTTTTCTCGCCGGGCGCCATCAAGCAGACCCACAACCTGATCCCTTCGACCAACTGGGAAGTGACGCGGCAGATTGCGCTATACCATGCCGAAGCGTTGAACAAAATCGGCGGTCTCTACTATTCAAAGGAGAACTACGACGATTTTTATCCGGGTAAGGGGGGATGCCTGCCCGACTTCCACGGCGCCATCGGCATCTTGTACGAGCAACCCTCTACGCGCGGATTTTTTCAGGAACGCGGCGACGGCTCCGTGCTCAGCTTTGTCGCAACCATGCGCAACCAGGCCTATTGCTCCTATTCTGCTGTCAGGGCTGCCGTCGACATGCGCACCCAATTGTTGAACTATACCCGCGACGCATACGTCGAAGCGCAAAAAATGGCAAAGGCCGACGCCGTGCAGGGCTATGTCTTCGGTTCTCCGCATACCCGCCAGATCGATTGCGAATTTTTCAAGCTACTGCAACAGCATCAAATCGAAGTATACCGGCTTAACAAGTCCGTCAAGGTGAAAGACCGCACGTTTGATCCCGAATACGCCTACGTCATTCCGTCGCAGCAAAACGACTACCGGCTGCTGAAAGTTATCATGGAGAAAAAAACCGATTATATCGACAGTACTTTCTACGACGTCTCAGCCTGGACACTCCCCTTGGCCTTTAACCTCCATTATGCCGAACTGGAAAACGCCAAAGGGCTTGCAGGCGAACGTCTGACCACATTCCCGTCGATAGCAGGCATCGTCAAGGGGAGAAGCGATTATGCCTACCTCTTCGACGTGCATGAATTTCATTCCGTCAAGCTGATATATGCGTTACAGCAAGCCGGCCTGCGCCTGAGGACAGCCTCCCGCCCCTTCCTTTTCCCTATCGACGGCAAAGAGCGCTCGTTCGATTACGGGACGGTGATGCTCGCCGTCGAAGGCCAGACCTGCACCCCCGACCGCATTTACGCCTTGCTTCAGGAATGGGCGCCCCAGACCGGCGTGACGGTCTACCCGGTAAATACCGGCGTCGGCCTCGACCACGACCTGGGGGGGAGCGTTTTCCGCCCGATGGAACAGCCTAAGGTCGCCATTGTTTATGGCAGCGGAGGCAACTTTACCAGTGTGGGCGAAGTGTGGCATCTGTTCGACCAGCGCTTGCAGATACCACTGACGCTTTTGGAGGCGAGCCGTATATCCCCAAGCACCCTGGCACGCTACAACACCCTCATTCTCACCGGCAATTACAGTTTCAGCGACGACGTCTGCAAGCAGCTCCACGCATGGCATCAGCACGGAGGCCGCCTCATTGCCATCGGCGAGAGCTGGAGGACCGTCAACAAAATCGGAGCCGCCTCCATTGAAACGAAAGAAACGGCGCCCGTCGAATCGAAAGAACCCGATGTTGCGGGCAAGGCGCCCGAATACCTGCCGTATGCCGATCTGCTCGATTTGCGTCGCGTCAGGATTCCCGGCGTGATACTCGCATGTCGCCTTGACCGCAGCTCGCCGGTAGCCTACGGATTCACGGAAAGCACGATCTCCACCTTCCGTCAATCCTTGAATTTCTTCAAGTCGCCCACCCCCTACAGCTGTCCTGTCTCCTATTTGGAAGAACCGCTCTTGAGCGGTTGTATCGCGCCCGACCTGCTAAGACAGGTTGCCGGCACCCCGGCAGCGCTCACACTTCAGCGTGTAGTCTATTTTGTCGACGAGCCGGTATATCGCGCCTACTGGTTCGGTACGACGCGCATGCTCCTGAACGCCATCTTTTTCCCGCTGTGATTGGCCTGTGAAGAAAAGTGTCGCGACATGTTCCGGTCGGAAGGATAAAAAAGATTTATCGGGTATATATTTTGAAAAAAAACCAGTATTATTGGGTATATATTTTGAAAAAAAACCAGTATTATTGGGTATATATTTTGAAAAATGATTATCTTTGCCGCACAATTTCAATATTTTAAGCTGATAGTATGAAGGGAGAGTATTTAAGTCGAGCAATAGATGGGCAATTGGCGGAATGGAAAAAAGAACCCGACCGTAAGCCATTGCTCCTGCGTGGAGCCCGTCAAGTTGGGAAATCTTCAACAGTAAAGGAATTTGGCAAGCAATTCGATTACTTTTTCGAAATCAACTTTGAAAAGAAAGATAGCAAAGATGCCAAGGCAATATTTGAAAAAACTTCATCGCCAAAGCAAATATGCGAGGAACTGTCGGTAATATATGACATACCGGTTATTCCCGGTCGCACGCTGATGTTTCTTGACGAGATTCAAGCCTGTATTCCCGCCATATCTTCACTACGTTTTTTTTACGAGGAATATCCGGAGTTACATGTTATTGCAGCAGGCTCGCTTTTGGAGTTTGCCTTGCAGGAAATATCCTCATACGGCGTTGGGCGCGTACGTTCCATGTTCTTATACCCTTTTTCGTATGTTGAATTTTTACGGGCCATGCAATTGAACTTGCTGGCGGAAGCTTTACAAAAATCTTCGCCTGAAAAACCTTTTTCTGATGAAATACACAACAAATGTATGCAACAATTACTTCGTTTTATCCTTATTGGCGGAATGCCAAAAGTGGTTGCTACTTATTCGCACGGTGGTTCATTGTATCAATGCCAGCAAGTGTTGGACGATTTGACGCTATCGCTTTACGACGATTTTTCAAAGTACAGGGAGCGTGTCCCAACATCGCGATTGCGAGAGGTTTTTTCGTCGATTATCCGGCAAACGGGCGGTAAGTTCACCTATTCCAATGCATCTCAGGTATCAAGTTATGCGCAAATCAAGGAAAGTGTAGAATTATTGGAACTTGCGGGTATTGTGTATCCTGTCACGCACACATCGGCAAACGGACTTCCGCTGGCTGCCGAAATGAACATAAAACACCGTAAATATTTGATTTTCGACACCGGCCTATACCAGCGTTTTCTGAAATTGGATTTAGGTCTGCTATTTCACGCCGAAAACCTGGAACAGGTAAACAAAGGCGCTTTAGCCGAATTATTTACAGGTTTGGAGTTGCTCAAATCAGCGCCATGTACAAACCCTGTTCAACTGTATTACTGGCAGCGCGAAAAGCCCGGAAGCTCTGCAGAAGTCGATTACGTCGTGCAACGTAACAGGGACATCGTCCCTTTGGAAGTGAAATCCGGAACAAAAGGTTCCATGCAAAGCATGTTTCAATTTCTATCCGAAAAAAACTATGCGTATGGCATCCGTTGTTCAATGGAAAATTTCGGCGCCTATCAGCATGTAAAGATTTATCCGCTTTACGGCGTTTCGAGAATATTTGATATTAAAACAACCACACTTGCATCTGATTGCGGGATGGACAACGATCGAATCGAGGAAGTCCTAAACATGCACCTTCGCACACCTTACAAATGAAAAATCAGTTTCCCCTCAATAAAATATCTTGGTTGCCGTTCTGTCTAAGTGTGGCAGTCGTATTGTTCGATGCCTGCTCCGACGAAAGTTTCTGGAAGATCGAGCCCGAAGCCGACTTTACGATTACCTGGCTGACGCCTGACAATCAGGCAGGCCCGCCCCCATGCTCGGCAACACTAACAAATACGACCAACACGCGCGGGCTGGTTACGTCGTACGTCTGGACAGTAAACGGCGTCGAAATAGCGACATCCAAGGATGCGAACTATAGTTTCATCGCTTCTGAGACCTACACCGTCAGATTAACGGCGACGAATTGCAATACATCTCAATCAAAAGAAAATACCGTTACGATTCCAGAAATGAAAGTGTCGGGCATCACAATCAGCCCTTCCGACGATGTGTCGGTTGTGGAAGGAAAAACCATAACCCTTACGGCAACGGTTACGCCAGTTGATGCCGCCAACAAAACCATCACATGGGACGCCGACAATACCGGCATCGCCACCGTCAACGCCCAGACAGGCGTCGTGACGGGCGTTAGCGTAGGCACGACAACCATTCGCGCCACCGCTACCGACGGTAGCGGGGTAACTGCCGGCAAGAACGTAACGGTTTTGAAAGCTGACAGCGAAGTCGAATTGAAAGGAATAAAAATGGTACCCATCAAGGCCGGCACGTTTTATATGGGCAGCCCTTCGTCGGAACCGGAGCGTTCGAGTAATGAAATTCCGCAGCACGGCGTCGCGTTAAGCGCGTTTCGCTTATCGGCGTATGCGATTACAAACGAGCAATATTGCCGGTTCCTGAACGACAGAGGCATCGACGGCAACGGTCAGGGGACGGTAAGCGGTTTTAGCGGCACACATCAATTGATTTATTCACACAATTTGGGCGCCAACTATGCCAGCGGACAGTGGCGACCGCAAGACGGATATGCCGATCATCCGGTTGTGTATGTGACCTGGTATGGCGCAAAAGCATTTTGCGAATGGATAGGAGGTCGACTGCCAACAGAAGCAGAGTGGGAATATGCCTGTCGTGCAGGTACTGTCACCCCTTTCAATACCGGTAATAACCTGACTACCTCGCAGGCTAATTATGATGGCAATTATCCGTACAACAGAAATCCAAATGGCACATACTTGGGTCATACACAGCCTGTTGGAAGTTACGCGCCAAATGCCTGGGGGTTATATGAGATGCATGGTAACGTGCGTGAATGGTGTGGTGACTGGTATAGTGATGGGTATGGTGATTTTCCAAACGGCGCTGTAGACGACCCGCAAGGCCCTGATACGGGTGTGCGCCGCGTGGTTCGCGGCGGCAGCTGGGGCAGCGCCGCAGGGGGCTGCCGCTCGGCAGCTCGCGCCGCCAGCGGCCCCGACGGCTGCAGCGACTATCAAGGCTTTCGGCTGGCTGCCGCCCCCTTTCAGCTTACTGATTGATATTCTGCTACATTTTTAAACTCTTCGCCCATTCGGACTTGTAATCACGGGTGTTCGTCCGATTTTTTCGACAAAAGCACACATTTAGACGCATGAAACATGCAAAATGTCGGGTAAAGAAATGGGTTTTCGCATAGATTTACCTGTTTCGTGACAAAACTTATATTTGATAACAAAAACTTCGCATTTCGTCCTAAAAACCTTTTTCAGGCGCTTTTCGGTTGAATATTTCTTTATTTCTTTGCAAAAGATTTATTCAATAAAGCCGACGGGTCGATGGTTGATAACCGACACAAAGAAAAATGAAAAAGATGAATTTGTTTGTTATGATTGGCGCATTTGCAATAACGATGGCGCTTGTGATGGTTTTTTCTGAACGTGATAGCCGGGCAGCTTATTCGGCAAACAATGAAACTGTTGTTTCAGCCGCAATAAAAAATGTTGATCCTGTAAAAAACAATGTAGTTGTTCGAGCACAAAGCAATGGCGTTCTCAATGAAAGCATGCGTAGTACTGCCGGCAGCGAAGAGGCCGCTACCGATAGTTTTGGAAAAAAGATCGGCGAAATATTTGTCAATATCGTAAAAGGTATTGTTGTGGTCATTCTGTCTTTGCTTTTTATTTCGCTTCCCCAAAAAACGCAACGATCGATATTGAAGGCGGCTGGAAAAATCATTATGGTCGTTTTATCATTGGTCACGTTGGGCTTATTCATGGGAGTAAACACCTGGAAAAACGACAGATAGGAAATCAATTAAAAATATTAAAAAATTAAATCATTATGTATCTGAAAATTACTAAAACAAAAGCGACTGCCGCGAGAAGCAGCGCAATGGAGGCTGGAGACCATTCAAAAAACGGGGCGAGTCCGAAAAGCCATACGAGTAGGAGAATTTCCAAGATAGCGCTATTATTGATCATGGCAGCCTTTACATGGCCGGTTTGGGGCAAACAGATAGACGAAAAGGCTGCTTGCCGGGTGGCAACTCAAATGTTGTCGCAATCATCCGAAACGCACGATGCCGACACTACCACGCAAGTACGGGCGCAAGTTGTTCCAAAAAAGTTGCAACTCGTCTACAAAAGCAGCAGCACGGAAAATAGCGGAAACACGAATGTCTCTACCCGTGCAGCGCAGAAAAATGAAGAAGTCTATTTTTATATTTTCGGTGCAGCGAACAACGAGGGCTTTGTCATTGTTGCCGGCGACGACTGTGTCACGCCGGTATTGGGCTATTCGGACATCAATAAGTTTCCTGCCGACAACATGCCGCCCAACCTCAAATGGTGGCTCGGCGAATATGCGCGGCAGATAAAATTTGCCATTGAAAACGACATCAAGCCTACGGCTGAAGTCAAACAGCAGTGGGCGCAATATCTTGGTACTAAACTTAATGAAGAGGAGGAATAAGTTATGACACGGAAAATATTAAACTTGGCAACAACGATATTATACTTTTTGGCCTTTGCAAACGGGGTCAATGCAATAACTGTTAATTTCACCACCTGCAATTCCTACGCCGACCATAAGTGTTGGCCAATCGGCAACAAAGTCAACCCGCTCAATAGCACTGTACCCATAATGATAAGTATTACCAACGGATCGTTTCATCATTACAACGCTTACTTAAGAAATGTAAACGATTTAAACACGAACATACTGACCCTGGTAACCAATGCGACTTCTGCGAGTACCGCAACGTATAACTGGTACGCAAATGCTGCCGGAACCTATCGGGTGTGTGTGGTTGTTTATGATGCAAGTGGCAATGAACTCGAAAACACTAAAAATAATGTGAATTATAATTTTGAAGTGAAAACCATAACGGCATCAACAGGTACTGCACACACTATTACATCCAATTCCGCTATCTTAAACGGTAGTTGTGCGAGCGGTTACGGTTGTTGTGGCGTTGAATATCGCGTGATGGGCAGCAGCACTTGGACTTCTGTGCCATGCAGTTCCTATTCCGGCACCAGTGGTGCAGCCACCGTATCAGGACTCTCTCCGGGTACAACCTATCAATTTCAATATTGGGGAGATTTTTGTACGGGAATATATCGGGGTACGGTTTCAACTTTTACGACGATACCATCACAACCGGGAAGCATATCGGGTCCGACATCCGTTTGCATTGGCGGAGGCTCGCAAAGCTACAGCATAAGCGCAGTATCGGGCGCTACAAACTACACATGGACATTGCCCTACGGTTGGACTGGAAGCTCTACCAGCACCAGCATAACCGTTACTCCGGACACAAACGCACAGGACGGCCAGATTACGGTAAAGGCAAACAACAGTAGCGGCAGCAGTTCGGTAAGGACATTGAATGTATCGGTAGTCGCTGCTTTAACGCAACCCAATTTATCCGGCGAACAAGTTGTTTGTTATAACGGTAGTAC
>Ga0082212_10000460_pt1 | contig 59056 bp, 54 predicted proteins | sample TergutNt197P3_FD_71548 | JGI IMG/M metagenome (GOLD analysis project Ga0082212, IMG submission 71548) | Neocapritermes taracua P3 segment gut microbial communities from Petit-Saut dam, French Guiana - Nt197 P3 | ecosystem: Host-associated > Arthropoda: Insects > Digestive system > Gut ... | reverse complement strand
GCAGGACCCGCCGAAACGGTCACTTTTACATTATCTCCGAACTCATAACCTTTGGCAGCCTTAACTGTAATAGTTGCGGCATACTGCGTATTAGATTTAGCATATCCTTCGGGATTCCACGAAACATCTTGCAGAATATTAAAATTACCGTTAGAGCGTGTTACAACACCCTCTGTATTCGTAGCAATCCACGGAAGGTTTTCTCCGAGTGTCAGCTGATTAGAGAATATTACAATGCTGTCTATTATCTCCGCGTTGCTTACTATAGGCGCGGGAGTGACTTTTATCTTATCAAAGGTCAGTATGCTCATTTCACGTGAGTAAGACCGTTTAGGCTCAAACACCAACTCAGACGTACTGACACCGCCCATGATTCCGGCATTATAGCAGAAGTTGATACCGTCCACTGTCCAACTGTTAGCTAAACCAATGTCGGTGAATCCGGTGTCCGCTATATTGGATACGTCCATACCGGCGGCACGGCAAGTGTTCATTATCATAGTTGCCGCTGATTCACGGTCAAAGCCGCCGTCAGGGTTAAACAGACCGGGAGTGTCAGCTGTCGGTGCAACCGTACCGCCTGTGATACCTAACGCGAACGCCGCAATTATATCGTAGTCGTTAGTATCACTGAACACGCCTTCGGTCACAATCATCATTCCGCGGTCAGACAGTATAGTTGCGGTATCCTTGCCTGTGAGGTAACGCAGCCAACTGACAGCCAGTTTGCAGAACTCGGCGCGTGTTATGCCTGCGGTGTAATCTGATTGGATATCTGCCGTGACGAAACCTTTGGCGAGTGCGGTTGTCAGACCTTCTTTCGCCCAGTCTGATGCGGATGATAGGTCAGCAAGTGCGGGTTGTGGTGTACCGGGAGGTGTTGCAGTTTCGCCGCCCTCTTTTTTGAATACATAATAGGACAGTGATTCAGAACCTCTAATAGTGTAATCGCCGGATTTCCATTGGACGAACATATAAAGGCTTCCGTTAATATTTTGGATTTCATATGACGGGATTACAGTATCCCAGTTACCTTTATCCCATATCATATAACCTTTTGTCCAGCGAAATGAAAATGTCTGATCTCCTATGCGGGCTGATACAGTTCCGTTTGCGTTGAAAGTGTTTCGGAAATAAACAGCTCCGTTTGCTCCGCTTACAGGTTTAGCGGGATCATAATTCTTTGGGGTTTCGACGAAGTCACAGACATTCCATCTGCCGACTGCATCCTCATCAAGCACAAACTCATAGTCCATGGAATCTATGTACCTTTCTCCATTCCATGTCTTCGTGACTTGTGCAAGCGCGGGTACGGAGATTGAGAGCGCGAGAATCAGCGAGAGCAGCAGGGTTGTTAAGCGTTTCATTTGTTTTACCTCTTTGCTACAATAAATTTACGGATAAGGCACGGAAGCCATCCGCGTCTTTTCCCGTATGGTTGTCTAAGCTACAATAAGAGGGTTAATTGGTCTGACATTTACCTCTTAGGGCTACTCACGCCCGTATCAGAAACAGTCAGCCATCCTCTTGTTGCGGCGTTCGGTTTCGGCAGGTTGAGCCTCGCGCTCTCGTCACCCAGCAAATTGAATCGGCAATGATAAAACGATGGTCACCAGTTGCACAAATCAATCTAAACTGGAGGAATGTAAATGAACGCGGTAGGAATCGACGTATCCAAAGGGAAAAGCATGGTGGCTATCATGCGCCCATTCGGAGAGGTCGTGGCTTCACCTTTCGAGGTCACGCACACCGGCAGCGAACTCAGCGAGCTGGCAAACACGCTTAAAAGCCTGCACGGTGAGACAAAGGTTATCATGGAGTGTACAGGCAGCTACTACTTACCCATCGCCTATGATCTCCATGAGGCGGGACTGTTTGTGAGCGCAGTCCACGCCAAGCTGATTCACGACTATGGTAACAACACCATTCGCAGGGTTAAGACCGACAAGGTCGACTCTATCAAAATCGCTAACTACGGTCTGTCTAATTGGATGGAACTTCCTCAATACTGGCCTGAAGAAGACATCCGGCGGATGCTGAAAGCCTATAGTCGCCAATACACAAAGTACATGAAGCTGAAAATTATGCTTAAAAACAATTTCATCGCATTAGCAGATCAAACCTTTCCCGGTGTAAATGAATTATTTTCTTCACCGCCCCGTAAGAGCGATGGTCACGAGAAATGGATGGATTTCGCTTTCAAGTTTTGGCACTGTGAATGTGTCTGCGGTTTAAGAGAGAAAGAATTTATTGAGCGCTACCGCAAATGGTGTAAACGGGAGGGGTATAATTTCAGCCAAGCCAAAGCCGAGGATATTTACGTTTCATCATTAGGTCATGTCTGCGTCGTGCCGATGAACGATAGCTCTAAACAACTGGTTACGCTGTCCATCAATCAAATCAACGCCGTTTCCGAGTCTTTAGCCGTTGTTGCCCGTGAAATGAAGCGGCTTGCCGAACTGCTGCCGGAATACCCGGTTATGTCCTCGTTCTATGGTGTTGGCGACATCCTCGGCCCGCAAATCATGGCGGAGGTTGGTGACGTTATCCGCTTTCGCAGTAAAGCGTCTCTTGTCTGTTTCGCTGGGCTTGAGCCGCCGGAGTATCAGTCGGGTAAGTTTGAATCCGAGAACAGGCATATCTCCAAAACAGGTTCTCCGCACCTTCGCAAGGCGTTGTTTCAGGTGATGGACTGTATACTTAAAAAATCTCCGCAAGACGATCCGATATATCAATTTCTTGACCGCAAACGCACCGAGGGGAAACATTACTACTCCTACATGACGGCGGGCTGCGCCAAGTTCCTGCGGATGTACTACGCCCGTGTAAACGAGTTCATTGATAAAATGGCAGACTAACCATTTGATTCATCACCTCTGATTTGACCGACGCGAAAAACAGGGTGTGCGGCGGTCTTGTTGTGTTGCGCTTTTTTACCCACTAAATATTTTTAACTTTTTTCAATAAAGGGCTTGACTTTTATTGGCAGGTTTCTTTTTATTGTTTAATTTGGTTTGAACATTTAGTTTTCTCAGGGCTAATAAAGGTCAATGTCACAGCAAGGAATATTTACTGCGGTTATTGTTACCTGTTTCTTATCTCTCCTTATACTGTGCGGAGTACGCTGTTAGTTGAACCAGATTTCTATGCGGATTGGGTTTTCATTAGGATTAAGCATAACTATATAAATCGTATTTGCTGAACTTTCATACATCATATAGTAATCATCGTCATGCTCATCCCAACCTTCACTACTAGGGACACCGAGTATGTCAATCAATCTGCCCCGGTTTTTATCTAGCGTAATTCCATCAACTTCAAACATCAAGGGATTCCCTTTTACAGCGATAACATTTGCTGCATTTACTTCAAAATAAAAGCCATAATAGATATAGTAGTGATTATAACCTCCGTAGAAATCTTCTGATACATCAGATGGTGCACCAAAATCAGCAAGCAAATCAGTCAATGTGTAATTTGAGAACCTAGATATCGGTTGACCATCAAAAAGTAGTTGAATTGATGAATCACCATGATTTGTTGTTGCTGTGTCGCGTTGTTCTGTACTCTGACGGAAGAAATCATGTATAGTTATCTCTTTATTGTTCAACTCTCTATTCAAAGTCAAACCAAACGCATCTCTATCTATATCTATTGAATCACCTTCCTCAAAACTGTTGGGAAAAACAAATGATTCCATCGTGAGCAGACAAAGGTCAAAAGCATCTTCACCTATTGACTTCAGTCTGGCAGGAAATGTTATTGCTTCAAGGTTTTTACAGCCATAAAACGCTCTATATCTGATATGTTCCGTGTTGTCCGGTATAACGATTGATGTGAGCGATTCGCATTTTTCGAATGCATTGCCTCCAATCTCTGACAAACTATTGGGAAGGATAACAGACGACAGTGATTTACACCCAATAAACCCGCTCACAAATTTTACTCCTTCAGGAATGACAACAGAAACGAGCGAGCTATGTCCGCGGAATGCGTCATATCCGATTGTAACAACTGGATGCCCGTCAATCTCTGATGGTATTGTTACATGGATGTCTGTCCCCAGATATTTACCCAGAGTCACACTGCCATCATCATTGATAACATATTCATATCCATACATTTCAAATTGATTCTTCATAGCAAAATGACTTGCCATTGCACTCGGGTTCTTGTACTCGATATTTTCAACGTTTATGTGAACTCTAACTATTCCTGAATATTCTTTAGCATCTAAGTTGAATATACTTCCTGTTATCCAAATCGCTCTCCCTTGGAGATCATCATCATCAAGCGTTGGTATTTCAATTCCGTAATCAGCGAAATTTAGCCCATTGAAGTGGATTTTGTTTGTGTAACCATCTACAAATGGAGTACTTGTGCCATCGGCTGTAGTTGCGTATATTAGGTACACATCCCCCGCCCAATCAACTGTACAGGCAAGTTTTACCGTTGACCCATAGAGATATTCACTTTTCCCCTTTGTGTAATCTGTGATAGACAGAACATCAATTAAACCCCGCGCAAAATCTTCGGTGTCTTTTGGTAAATAACGATTTTGAACTAAACGGTCGACAGTAATCATAGGTATTTGATATTTATTTCCTTTATCATCAGTCGCCTGACTAATTCCGGCAAAGCTTCCATAAACGGTAACCATATCTCCTACGAGAACATTTGGTTCATCGTTGTTGCTGCGCTGTATGAGGATTATTTTTTCTCCGCTTTTAATATAGAATAACTTGGAGTCTTCGATCTGAGTTACAAAGCAATTAGAGAAAAAAACTTTTGATGACTGATAACTATCAGTAAATCGTAATAAGTCATTGTAAGTAATACCGGTGAAATAGTCTAATCTGCTAAATCCATAATCTTGATTATCCACCGGAATAAATTCAAATTCGTCTTCAGCTTCATCATGTGAGCTTACTGTTACATTGCTACTACTGGATGCAGATTCAGAATATGAAATAGTTTCACATCCGCTTAATACGAAAATAAGCATTATTACAATTACCATCATCAGAGCGAATGACAAGATACGTTTTTTCATTGAGATTAACCTCCATATATTTACCAAGCATTATTTGCATAACGGTATAGTTCGTTAGCACGATAGTTGGTTTTACTGCCGATTGGCATCGTGGCACCATTGCTCGCGATGTATGAACCGTTTCCCCAAATGTTATAGGTGATAGTATGCTGACTGACAACATTGCCTAGAATACCCATTACCAATGCTTTTTCCCATCTTACGTTTACCGAGTTTGCACCGTTGATGGAAGTGACACGCCCTTGTAAAACAACATTTAGACTAAGACCTCCTGCACCGCGATAGACAGTATCTCCGCTTGAAAGAGAGTACCCGTCTGCAGTCCTTAACACGGGGGCTTTCAGCCTTTGGGTCTCTGCCAGAAGCGAGGCACTATCTCTATAGTCACCTAAAAGTGAAAAGTATGTCTCAGCACCGCTATAGTTTTTGGCATCAAAAAGCTGTATGCCCTGCAAATAACGAACCTCAAGCAGTAACACCGGACTGTCTTTATAGTCGTCTACCACTACAAGGCGTTCTTCCGCTCCCTTATAGTCTCCGATATCAATTAACTCCAACGCATAGAGATAGCGACACTCAAGGAGCATTACCTTAGAATCTTGGTATTCACCCGCTTTCATAAATGAGTTGAACGCCTCACCGTAGTTTTTCAATGCAAGCAAACTGTGCGCGTTCAAATAATGACATTCCAAAACCCTTTCCGGTGCATCTTTATAATCGCCTATAGCAATAAAACGCTCCAACGCTTCCGTATACTCTTTTTCATCCAGAAGGTCTAATCCTTTTCGGTAGCGGCACTCAAGCAGCATATCCGAACTGTCCCGGTAGTCATCGAGTTCTTGGAATATTGCGTATGCCGCTATGTAATCTTTTGCATCAAGAAGACTTATGGCTGCATAATAATCACAATCAAGCATCCTAGCCTGTGAGTCCTTATATCTTCCCAATCCGGAAAATATGCCTTTTGCTTTCAAACTATCAGATTTAATAATGCTTGTGGCGTATAGGTAATCACATTCGTTTTTCATATTGGCGGAGTCTTTGTAGGAATTAAGAGACGCAAAAAACCGAGATGCTTCCTGATGATTGCCGTCCGCGAAGGTGGCATAAGCGGTATAATATGGATATAAAGCCTGTACGTCCTTGTAGTTCATAGGCAGTTTATCTAATTGGATAATAGCTTCTGAAAACTGTTCCTCGCTGAATAATGTTACTGCTTGCTCATAACGTCTTGCCGGAATCACGACAAGGGTCAATATAAGTACGATGGTCACAGCAGCAGTGATAATTGCTCCCGCCAATATGAAAATGCGTGTTTTACTTGACGACAAAGATATGGATGGGTGTGTACGGTCTGATATATCGGATACCTGCTGTCCGAGTTCATCTGTTACTAGATTTGCTCCGCATTGGGGGCAGAACTTAGAATTATCTTGTACTATTGCATCGCATTTTTGACATATCATTTTCGTTCCTCCTATTGACTTTGAATCAGAATAGAAATTGAGAATTAAAGTAGACATTTTTTCTCATAAGCCTTGACCGCAACCCTTTACTCGTCTATAATCGACACAGAGGGTTTTCGGAAGGTTTGATTGTTATGTCCAAAACTTTGCGCTGTAAGTGAATCTTGTTTCTGTGAAGTAGGCGTTCGATACTATAACCGCTGTTGCAAATTTGTTTTGATAAAGCCGGAATACTCATGAGAGTTTAAGTCTAATTATTCTCTCAAAAAGTTACTGTCCGACCCATACTTGAAATGTTTTGTAGCTGATTCCCAACCTCCGACCGGCTTCTCTTGCTGAGATTTCTCGCCTCTCCCACGCACCTAACACTTCACTGAAAGACGTTGGACGTTCCATCGGCGGTCTGCCGAACTTGACACCTCTCGCCTGTGCCGCCGCTATACCCTCCGCTTGACGCTGCTTGATGAACTCCCGCTCCTGCTGCGCGACATAACTGAGTATCTGTAACACTAGGTCAGCTATGAATGTCCCGGTCAAGTCACGTTCTTTCTGCCGTGTATCCAACAGGGGAATGTCAAGAACAACAATGGAAACCTGTTTCTCTTTCGTGATGACCCTCCACTGTTCCAGTATCTCGCCATAGTCTCTGCCCAACCTGTCGATGCTCTTGATGACAAGGGTGTCGCCGGGTTTTAGTTTTCTCAGCAGCCGCCGATAAATCGGACGTTCAAAACTCGCGCCTGATATTTTCTCCACCAGAATGTTGTTATCCGTTACCCCGAAGTCCCTCATAGCGACGAGCTGCCGGTCTGCGTTCTGTTCACGTGTACTTACGCGAACATAACCGTATGTATTTGCCATGTATCACCGCTCCCTTTCTTTTCGCTCATCGCTTATTCTAACAGGGGCGGTCATAGTATCCGTTTATTGCTTATCTTCTTCTGTAAAATCCACCTCATTTTCTTTTCGCCGTTTACTCAACAGACCCTCTATCACTTTCGCTGAGTAACCTCCGGCTCTGGCGATTTTAGCGCGTTCACGCCTGTCTGCTGATTGTTTTGCAAGATCGGCTATGAACTCCGGACGGTATAGACGCATTGGACAGTCTATTTTATCTCCGCGAAAATGCTTGAACAGTTTTAACATAGATTCTTTACCGATAAGCTCGAACAGTTCCAAGTACGCATCACTGAGAGCTTCAGCCTCATTACCGTCTACGCCGAATGCTTTGTATACAAACTCTTCGCTGATATTGTCAAAGTCAATGTTTATCACTATACCACCCCTCTCATAAAGTAAAGTTTAGCAAATGTAGTTGTCATAAATCCAGTCTCGAAACGGTTCTTTTTACGGGTCATAAAAAGGTGCTTTTCATTCTCCGTGAAAAGCACCGTGTTATTCCCTGTAAAGAGGAAATATTTGTTTGGGCAAATACATACTCAGGTATCATGAACATAAAAAACGCGATAAAACCCCGAGCCGCAGCTCAGGGTTTGCTTGTATATTTAGAATATATGGACGAGAGTATAATGGATACGGTTTTTTGAAATACGGTTTGATTTGTAAAACAGTTGAGTTTCCCTTATTGATGGGTTATAATAACTATTATTATATCAAAGGGAGCGAAAAAATGGCTGGGTATATAGGTAGGAGCATGAGCGTTAATGCTGCCGCGGCACATACAGAAGGTAGAAAACCTGTTTCCTCTATTACAAAAGAAGACATTCAGAAATACGGAGTCAATGTGAGCATCACTTTCTTTAGGTGGTTTGTCAAGAAATATTGTGATTCAAATGAGTGGCATCATACATCGTCAAAGTATAACGAAACTTGGTTTTATGACGTAAAGGACTGTTGTAGCTACTTCTTAAAACAAGACATCGAAAAGCTCAAAAAAGTGTATAAGAGCCAATTAGCATCCAAACACGTTGTATATACGGATGATACACCCTATTATGCTTTAGTAAAGTATTCCATAAGTACATATTCGGGAGGACGTAAACATATAGAAGCATACGCTATTGTACACAGGTGTTGGGCGTATATTAAAGATGATTACAGAAATGAAATCATAAAAAAGAAGATCAACGGGAAGCATTTCAATATTGCGGAGAGTTATCAGTCCCGACCAGAGAAAATGTCGGAGGATGTAGCTATGGCTATATATGAGATGATAAGCAAAATTACAGGAAAGCCATCGTAACTATCTCGTCCTGATAAAAAATTTGATTATCTGTCCAGTGTTGTTAAATATTGATATTATTGGGGTTGCTAAAGTTTTGTTATATTGCTTCAACTAAAAAGGTCATTGTAAACCAGTTATACACGTTCGCTTTGCTCATTCCAAATACCTTACCCACACCGCGTCCACTGGCTCCCGCATAGTAGATTTTTAGTGCCAATGCTCTAGTCTCTTCACTATAAGCATTTCGTTTCGGCTCTAATGTGTACTTTTTAGGCATTAGTCAAAATCAACCCCTTATAAAACAAGCAATCCCAACGCCAGAGAAAGCGTTGAGATTGCTTGTATATTAGAATATATTGACTGGAACGCAGGAGATGCCGAATCATCCGAATATTCTACTTCTTATATGTTAGGATTGGGTATGCCATCAGCTCCAAGCAAATAATGATATGGAAAACAACAAGGTCCTGCAAAACCTAGATCATCAGATGTGCCATACTTAATAACCAAGTCAATCATCAGATTATACAGGGTTTCAAGGATAGATCCAATATTACTTTTTGTCATGGCAACTTCAGGGAAAATTCCACAGTATGATTCTAGAAATTTTGAAAAATCGAATTCTTGCTTTGTTTTGGAAAGATCATCTTGAAGTGCATATATTTTTCTTAATGCAGAAGCTAAATAATCAGCTGTTTGAAAAAAGCAAAGTGCAATACTTTGGCGATTATTTCTTGGCATTACCTTGAGGAATTGTATCTGATAATCTAATAACTCTTTGCCGTTTTCGATTTCTGACATTATTGTGTCTAAAGCACTACACATCGACTCAATTTCTTTTTTTTCTTCTGGGCTTCTATAGTCACTAAGTCCGAGAAGATAATCTGTTGTACACCCGAAGTACTCTGCAAGGGTTATCAATGTATCAACATCAGGTTTCGACCTTTCGATTTCCCACGCCCTTATAGCTCCCTCACTTTTGTCTAGTGTTGCGGCAAGTTTAGATTGGGTCATATTGTTTTCCATTCTTAGGGCTTTTATTCTATCCTTAAACTCCATATATAACGCCTCCGCCATTATTATACAGCAACAATATTGCTAATGCAAGATATTATGAAAAATATTTTCGTTTTTCTCTTGACAGCGAATTGATTATGTAATATAATGAATACGTAATTAAATCGCGCGAACTACTGCGCGATAATCTGCCGCCTTAACCGATACTGCGCCACATGGGTTGCAATTCTTTTGGAGCATATTATGACGAGCCAATTCGTATGCAAAATGCCTAATGCGCCTAACTAGCCTAAATGTTGGCATCTATATGGTGCGGCACAACCTATTACGGCCAGCCACTGTCAGGGTCGCTTGACCCGAATCTACTGAAAATACCCCATAATGGGGCAAGGAGGTGTAATTTTAAGATCCCTGATTATTATCTTTTGGAGGATATTTTTATGTTTAAAGATTACTTTTCCAATGTGGATGGAGAAAGCAAATGTGATTTCACAAACGAACTCCTAGAGCGTGTCCGTTTACTCGAACAGCAAAAAAAGAAAGCAATCACCGCGCTGCTGAGGAACAACCTAAAGCCGAAGAAAAACCCCGGAAATCCGGCTGGAGAAGATTTTGCAAATTCCTGAAGAAAAATATTGTTCCTATTTTGAAGTTCATTCCGAGCTTCCTCACCGCTGTTAGTTCCGTGATGTACGCATCCGCAAAACTGAAAAACGCAAAAGCATCCACCTAAGTATTGTCATCATTTTCTATAACTACTTGCATGGTGCCATGCAAGTAGTTACAGGCTATTACTCCTTAAAAGGAGGGGAACAATCGTGTTATTACAACATGACGATGTCCTCACAGTAAAAGATCTATCTGAGATATTAAAAATAGGACGCAACGGAGCTTACGAACTCGTTAAATCCGGTGCTGTGCAATCTGTTAAGGTGAAAACACAGATCCGAATTCCCAAGGAAAGCGTTATCTGCTATCTTCGCGGAGAAGCCCAGCCATCCCTTCCGTGACATTTTTATGTGTCTTATCTAACAAATGAGCGTAAATCCTTGAAGTGACACTGATGTCATTATGCCCTAATGCCTGAGAAATTTCATATAACGGTATCCCTGCCGCGATTGCTAACGCGACAAAGCTGTGCCGTAATCCATGGGGTGTAATGGCGCGTAAGTCCTTATTTAATTTCCGATTGAACCACCTTTTGAACATTTCTGATAAGTAATTTGGACGTACAGGCTCACCGTCATTATAGCAAATAACGAAGTCGCTGCTGCGGTACTGGTTACCCAGCAGCTTTTTATTGTTTTTCAGAATTTCAAACTCAGTAAGTAATATTTCTTTCAGCTCCGGTACCATACTCAGTGTACGCTCGCTGGATTCACTTTTTGGCTGTTTAAGTACGATTTCACTGCCTACATTGAGGCGGTTCAGTCGCACTCTTATCAAGTCATTGTCAAAGTCCACACAGTCCCAAGTCAGTCCACAAAGCTCGCCGCGGCGCATTCCTGTATACAGTCCCAACGCAAACGGCAACTCAATACGGTCACCTTTGGATCGCTTAAATATTTCTCTGGCTTCGTCGACTGTAAGATATTCAGGATCATGCGCTATCTTTTTTGGTGTAACCACGCGCTTTACCGGATTGCGCCCAATCAACTCCTGCTGTTCCATCATATTGAAAACCGAGTTAAGAAAGTTATAGTGCTTTAACGCTGTATTGCTAGACAACGCTTTATCTTTTTGCAAGTGGGCAAGATAAGCCTGAACATCAACCGGCTTGACTTCCTGTGCCTGTCTATTTCCAAGTCTATGTCCCTTAATATGTCTGGCTATTGTACGGTAGCCGTATAAGGTGCTCTCCTCAGATTTCAGAGACAGCATTTCCAAATGCCGCTCAATGACTTCATTGACACTTGTGCGGCTCGGATCAATGGCACTCCTCTCCATTATGCTGACCTCGTGCTTGCGAAGTTCTAAACGCGCCTCATTCAACGTGGGATATGCCTTTGTCTTGCGCTTATTTTTGCCGCTAGAATCTTTCCCATAATAAAATGTCACGTAGAATTGCTTAGATGCTATATCCTGCTTAATGTTTTTCTCGATCGTAATCCGTTTTTTATCTGCCATTTCATTTGCCCTCCATCCGTGCAACTAATGCTTCCCGAAGCGTGTTATGCCGTCCTTTTCCTTACTACAGCATAGCATATCGCGGATACATTTGCAACTACTTGTGCAACTATTTATAAAGTAAAACCCTATAACCATTGCAGTTACAGAGTTTTATTTGGTGGAGGCGAGGGGAGTTGAACCCCTGTCCGAAAACACGTCCACAGAACTTTCTCCGAGTGCAGCTTATCCTTTACATTCCCTTGCCAAAGCGCCGACAAGCAGGCTCAGAGGCTTAGTAGCTTAATTTGTCATGCCGCGCGCAAAGCATAGCGCGGTCACGTTCATCGCTCAATCACGCCCTATCCCTAAGCCGCGATACTCTTAGGGCGGACGGCGGCCTTTAGTTAAGCCGCGTACGCTAATGCGTAGTTATTATCTTCGTTAGTTAATTTTTTGTTGCTCTTTTTACGTGGATCGCCCCCACGACTCGCTTATTCCACTTCAGCATCCCCGTCGAAACCGGAACGCCCCCGGATATTCAATTAACAGTTAACAATTAACAGTTAACAATGAGTAGTGACGATTATATATCGTCATTTTTCGTTATTCCTTAATGATTTCGGGGTCTTTATACTCAACGCCAAATGTTTCCACTGTTACCTGCTTGATTTTCTGGTCTATCAGCGGGCGGTCGCTCATGTCGGTTCTCGCGTCTCTGATTTTATCCACGGTGTCAAACCCCTCGATAACCATACCGAACGCCGTGTATATATTGTCAAGGAACTCAGAATCCTCAACCACTATAAAGAACTGGCTTCCCGCCGTGTTATAAAACAGGTGGTCACTGCCCGGGGGTCCTCCCCTGCGCGCCATTGATATAACTCCGCGCACATGGCTGATGTCGTTCTTTTCATTGTTGTTCGCCGACATCTCGCCCTTTATCATGTATCCGGGGCCGCCTGTGCCGTCTCCGTTCTCAAAGTCTCCGCCCTGTATCATGAAGTTGGAGATTACCCTGTGAAATATAACCCCATCGTATTTGCCCTGCGCCGCCAGCGATATAAAATTATTCACCGTGTTCGGGGCTTTGTCCGGGTACAGCTCCAAAACGATTTTACCGCCGCTCTCCATCTCGATTGTCACTTGCGGATTCTGCACTGCCTCACTTCCTCCTCCCGATTGTGAATCTGTCGCGCAACCTGCCAACAGTATGCCGATAACTAAAAAAATCGCAATCTTTCTCACGTGTTTCTCTCCTTGATAATCCTTTGCATATCCCTCTCCGCAACGCGCTTTGCCGCGTCGTCGCGCTTGTCGTGAAGGCGTTTGCCACGACACAGCCCGACACTGACCTTTATCAGCCTCTGCTTACTATATACCGCCAGAGGAACGATTGTCAACCCCTTTTGCCCCACTTGAGCCGCTAACTTGCGTATTTCTGACTTGTGCATCAGCAAAACACGCGGTCGAACGGGGTCTCTGTTAAACACATTGCCTTTCTCATACGGCGCGATGTGCATCTGTTTTACCACAAGCTGTCCCTTATCGACAACGCAAAACGCCTCCTTAAGATTAACACCCCCGGCACGCACGGATTTAACCTCAGTGCCGCACAACGCTATACCGGCCTCAAAGGTTTCTAAAATTTCATATTCATGCCGCGCTTGGCGGTTTTGTATGCTGACTTTATGCGATTGTGACATGATTTGCCCTTTCTAACTTATAACGCACTTAAACGTGCTGTCGTCAAACGGGCGGTACACATATTCAAACGTGTATTTCCCCGCTTCAAATTCCATATACCCATTGTTCCATAACCCGGTTTCCGAGCCTTGGTCGTAGTATATCTTACCCTGTGAATCCGCGATTTTCAACCATCCATAAGCATCGTTCCACTTAAAATCATAGCGGTATGTCCCTGTTTTCGGTATTTCAAAACTATCTTTACCGGATATGTCATCGCCCGCCCCGGCGGTCATGTTCGTCTCATATATTGACTGGCGCATGAACCCGGGCTGCTCCATTATCGCCGAACCCAGAATAACAACCCCGACAAAGGCAAGCGTCCACGGCAGCAATCTCATAGCCCATCGCTTCTGCGGCGGTATGTCCGCCGCCTTGCGCTTGTTAAATACCCTCCATCCGAGATACAGCAACCCAACCGCTATGCCGGAGAACGTCAGCGCAAAGCCCGCCGCAGTGCCGAAATCAATATAAACCGCTCCGGCATCCACGATTCCATCCGCGCTCTCGCCCGAAAACGCGCCGAGTATGCCTATCGCGTTGTTGATAAAGTGGAACAGCATTGGCATCCAGAGACTTCCCGTCTTGATTGCCATGTATGTAAGCCCCGCGCCCAAGATAGCAGTCGGCATAAAGCGGAAGATATGCCAGTGGAAAATACCGAATATCACCGCCATTACCAACACTTTTAACCATGTCTTCTTAATGCCGCCGAATGTCGATAAAATAAGCCCCCGATGCAGAATCTCCTCAAATATTCCCGGCATTACCGCGACTATTATCAGCGCGGCAAACAATGATTCGGTGGTGAAAAATTCGGACAGTCCCTGTCCCACTTCGGCGGCCTGCGGGAATAAGTACATTTGAACGTAGCTTACCGCCAAGGTCAGCAGATACGAGCCGCCGTATATGAGCAAGCTCCCGAAGAAGTGACGCATGGTCGGCTTTTTAAGCGGGAAAACGTCCTTTAAGTTCAGCTTAAAACCGAACGCGAAGCCAAGCGTTATCAGCAGGAACATGAACTCGGTGACAGCAAGCCCGTAAAGCCCCCAACTGTACTGTATAGGCGCGGCAACTAACAGCATGATTGCCATGGTCGTTACAAACGCCGACAGCCCAAGAATAATTCCTTTTTTAGCGGTCATGTTAGTTTCCTCCAATGATATAATTATTCGTTGTAGGGACGGTCGCCCCCGACCGTCCGTGGGCGGCCAATGACCGCCCCTACAGTAGTTTCTTTTCTATTTTTTTTAGTTCTTCTAGCTTAACTCGTTCGCCCTCAACGACCTGCGGCGGTGCTTTTGACGTAAAACCGGGGTTAGCCAATTTCGCTTCCAACGCCTTAATTTCCGCCCGCGTTTTCGCAAGCTGTTTCTCGCGCCGCTTCTTCTCCTCTTCCAAGTCAACCAATTCCGCCAACGGCAGGAACAACTCCGCCGCAGTCGTTGTAAGGCTCAGAAGCCCATCGCGGCTTTTCGGCGCGGTGTCTGTAACCGTGATTTCACTCGCGCCCGCAAGCCTTGCTATATATGCCTTTCCGCCCTCAAAATCGGCGGTGTTTTCGGTAACGATGGTAAGCGGTGCTTTTTTAGACGGCGGTACATTCAGTTCCGACCGCCGCGCCCTTATCGCGCGTATCGCGTCCATCACGCGCTCCATGCCCGCTGCTTCATTATTATACATTTTACCCGCTTTGGGCCAATCACAGACAATAATTGCCTTATCCATGCCCGGAAGCGTCTGCCAAATTTCCTCCGTGATATACGGGATAAACGGATGCAGTAGTTTCAGCGAATCCGTCAGCACACGGTATAAAACGCTTCGAGCAATGGTGTCGCCGTCCAACAAGCGTGGCTTGATAAGCTCGATATACCAATCGCACAGCTCGCCCCACACAAAGTCGTACAGCTTGCCCGCCGCAACGCCCAGTTCATAGCGTTCCAGATTGTCCGTGACCTCACCTATCACTTGATAAAGTCTTGTGAGAATCCATTTGTCCTCAAGGCACAAGCCGTCTTTTAATTCCGTATCTTCGGGCGTTACGTGCATCAGCGCGAAACGCGAGGCGTTCCACAGCTTATTGCAGAAGTTTCGCATGGTTTCACACTTTTCGGGAAAGTAGCGCGTGTCGTTGCCCGGACCAACGCCCGTTATCACGCTCATACGCAGCGCGTCCGTACCGTACTCATTTATCACGTCCACGGGGTCAACGCCGTTGCCCAGAGATTTAGACATTTTGCGACCTTCGCTGTCGCGCACCATGCCGTGTATGACGACTGTATGGAACGGCGGCTTGCCCAAATAGTTTATGCCCGAAAATATCATTCTCGCGCCCCAGAGGAAGATAATCTCGTAACCCATCACCATTACCTGTGTGGGATAAAACCGCTGCAACGCCGGGGTTTCATCCGGCCACCCCAGTGTCGCGAACGGCCACAACGCCGATGAGAACCAAGTATCCAGAACATCGCTCTCCTGCTCCAACCTAACCGAACCGCACTTGCCGCAAGCCGCCGGGTCTTCTCTCGCCACAATTATCTCGCCGCAGTCTTGGCATATGAACGCCGGGATTCTGTGACCCCACCATAACTGGCGCGACACGCACCAGTCGCGCACGTTCTCCATCCAGTTGAGATACACCTTTGAAAACCGCTCGGGTACAAACCTAACCTCGCCGCTCTTGACGCATTCTATCGCGGGCGCGGCAAGTTTTTTCATGCGTACAAACCACTGTTTTGACGAAATAGGTTCGCAAATTGTTTTACACCTATCGCAATGCCCGACATTGTGGATATGCGTTTCGGTTTTTTCCAACAGCCCCAAGTCCGTTAAGTCCTTGATGACCGCCAGACGCGCTTTCTCGCGCGTAAGCCCTTTATATTTCCCGCCGTTTTCGTTGACACAGGCGTTTTCATCGAGAACCAATATGCGTTCAAGGTCATGTCTTAACGCAACCTCGAAATCGTTAGGGTCGTGGCAGGGCGTGATTTTCACGCACCCCGTCCCGAACTCCGTCTCAACATATTCATCGGCAACTATGGGTATCTCCCTGTCCGTCAGCGGCAGGACTACCGTCTTGCCCACAAGGTGTTTATACCGCTCGTCATTCGGGTTCACGGCAACCGCCGTATCGCCGAGCATCGTCTCAGGCCGTGTCGTGGCAACGGTCAAAAACTCACCCGAACACTTGATAGGGTATTTGATATGCCATAGCTTCCCCTCTGATTCCTCGTGTTCAACCTCCGCGTCTGACAACGCCGTGGTACATTTCGGACACCAGTTGATTATTCTGTCGCCCTTGTATATAAGCCCCTGTTCATAAAGGCGTACAAACACCTCGCGTACCGCCTTACTGCACCCCTCGTCCATGGTAAAGCGTGTGCGCTCCCAGTCGCACGATGTTCCGAGCAGTTTGCTCTGCTCGATAATCCTGTCGCCGTATTTATTCTTCCACTCCCAAACGTGTTCAAGGAATTTTTCGCGCCCCAAATCATGGCGTGTAACGCCCTGCTCCTTACGCAGAAACTCCTCAACTCTTATCTGGGTCGCTATCCCCGCGTGGTCTATACCCGGCATCCACAGCGTGTTATAGCCCTGCATACGCTTGTGGCGTATAATCACATCTATCATCGCGTGTTCAAATGCGTGACCGTAGTGCAGCTGGCTTGTGACGTTCGGCGGAGGCATAGCTATGGTAAATGTTTCGCGCGTATTGTCGTTTTCATCGGCATGGAAATAACCGCCGTCCAGCCACATTTTATATATTTTCGGTTCGACCTGCTTAGGGTCATAAGTTTTCTCCATCATTTTTTCCTCTCTATCTTCCTGTAAAGCTCGGCGGTCTTGTAAAGCATGGGCGTTCTCAGCTCAAACTTGGGAATTATCGGCGGCTCGTCAAGAGCCTTCTCTACTAGAAAATCGGCTATTTCATCCGCGTTGTCAAAATTACGGAAAGCCCGCTGTCTCTCCGCTATACGCCCGAGAAGCTCCGCTTCATTTTCTAAAAGCCCGCGCATAAGCGGCAGGAGCTTATCGCTCTCCCTGCACACAACGCCCAAGCCTTTCATGAGGATATATTCGGGATTACGCGCCTCCTGCCCGGGCAGAGAACCTGTTACTACAAGCGGAGTGTTGCACACAACGGCCTCCATAAGGCTGTTCGGGCTTCCCCGCATGATTGCCACATCGGCTTCGAGCATATAATCCTGCACATTTTCACAGAACCCCAAAATACGCGCCCGCTCGCCGTATTCCGCGAGTTTTTCAATCAAGGAGCTGAACAGCCGTTTGTTGCGCCCGCAGATTACCGTAACGCGGCAATCGAAATGTTTAAGCATTAGCTGTGATATTTTCAGCAAATTACCCGAGCCTTCGCCGCCCGACATCAACAGGCACTCGAGCGGTCTGCCGCCTTTATACGGTCTGTGTTCGGCATTACGCGCCGCTTCCGTAAACCTTGCCCTTGTCGGAAAGCCGCAGAGTTTCAGCTTAGAATACGGTGCGCCGAGCATCAGCGCGGCGCTTACCGATTCTTCGCTTGGACATAGTATGCAGTCACTGCGGGGGTCTACCCAGAACGGGTGAATGTCAACAATATCCGCGATAAGCGTCATAAACGGAATGTTTACCCTGTTATATTTTAATACGCCGATAATCGGAGCTACGAAATTGGGGTGTATGCTCAGTATAAGCCCCGGCGGATTCGCCTTGAGCCTGTGCATAAGGCGGTCGTTTATCAGCTGTTCGGTCGTGTATGAGAGTGTCTCCTGATTGTTGCCGCTGCTCTTCCATACCATCTTCCAAACATCCGGACCGGCTCGCGTTATAGGTCCGTACATACCGCCCGCCTTAACGCCCAGCCGCCCGTAAAATTTCAGAGCTTCTATAACCTCTACCTCGGCGCGGCCTGAAAGACGCTCGCTTAAAGCCTCTCCTATGCTCTTGTGTCCGTGACCTGTCTTATCCGATGACAGAATGAGTATCTTTTTCATTTATCTCCCACACCAGTTCTTTCCCGGATTTCCCGGTCTGAGTGTAACCGCAGGCCGCGAGAACGTTCTGCGAAGCGTAATTCTCCGCCAGAGTACGCGCCGTTACGGCCGTTATGCCGTCTAACGCGAGCAAATGAGCCGTAACCGCGCCCAGAGCTTCGCGCATATAGCCCCGATTGCGGTATTGCCGCTCAACGCCGTAACCTATTTCGACTGTGCCGCCCGCAGGTTCGCCTTTTATGTGTATTTCACCGATTTCCGCGCCGTTGGGCAGTGTTATCTTCCAATAGGTCAGCGGTTCGAGCCGCAGCTTTTCGGTTCTTATCATATTTTATTAGCTAAAAAATTTAGCGACCTTAGGCATTTCCTCGCTGATTTTAATGTGCTGAGGACAAAGCTCCTCGCACGAGCCGCAGGACGTGCAGTTCGGAGCCTGAGCCTTTTCGCCCGACCACTGCGTCATCGCGTTATACGCGCCGCGCCCTTCCTCAACTCTATTGTCTATATGCGCCTGATTATAAGCGTCAAAGTTTGACGAAATAGACACGCCGTTAGGGCAGCCGCAGTAGCCGCAGCCCGTGCAGGGTATCAGTTTCAGCTTTTTGAACTCATCCTGCGCCCTCTTGATAAGCTCCTGATCCATTGTCTCCGGCGCGCGTTCGGCATATTCAACATTTTCAAGCACTTGCTTCATGGTACTCATGCCAGAGATTGCAATCAGATTACGCGGCATAGGTTTAGCCCAGAGCCAGTCAAACGCAAGCTCAACGGGTGACTTGCCCGATTCTTCAAAGATTTTTCTGACCGCGACGGGAGGATTGGCGAGCTTGCCGCCCCAAAGGGGTTCCATAATAATTACAGGTATACCCATTCCTTCAATCTTTTTCAGTCCGCGTATGCCCGCCTGACCCTCGGTGTCAATGTAATTTAACTGTATCTGACAGAACTCCCACTTGTCGTATCCGTCAAGTATTTCCGCCAAGGCATCGTAGTTGTCATGGAACGAAAACCCGATATGTCCGATTTTCCCGGCTTTCTTCGCGTTTTCAATCCGCTCGATAAGCCCCATCTCTTTGATTCTCTTCCACGCGCCCGAGCTGATACCATGGAACATATAGAAATCAACATAATCCATTTTCAGCCGTCCGAGCTGTACATCGAGTAGCTTTTCAAAGTCAGAAGGTTCTTTAAGCTCCCATACGGGACACTTGGTCGCGACATATGTCTTTGCGCGGTAGCCGTCCTCTAACGCCTTGCCGACAATGGTTTCACTGACACCGCCGTGGTAGAAATACGCGGTATCAATATAATTTACACCTCCGTCAATGGCGGCTCTGAGCATGGCGATTGCTTCTTTTTCAACAACGCTGCCGTTCTCGGTGGGAAAACGCATTGCGCCGAACCCCAAAACAGAAACCTGTTTGCCCGCGAAATCACGGTAAATCATGATATGCCCTCCTATTGGTAATAATAGGCTTTATTATACTTTACGGAGAGGGAGGTTGTCAAGCGCGGCGAAACACAATTTACCCATGCGCCACACTCTATAAAATTCCTTTTGACACAGTTGTGAGACTGTGTTATAATGATTTTTGTAAGAATACATAGGAGGTTGTCAAAATGAATCTTCATTTTGTAGAAAAAAAGGTCGATGTCCCCGCTGAAATCCGCGAGTACGCCCAAAAAAAGCTGAACAAACTCGATAAATATTTTAAGGTCGAAAGCGATGCCACCGTTACTTTCGGTAAAGAAGGGAATACTTCTTCGGCAGAGACGACCGTCAACTCCGACGGTCTGATGTACCGCGCCCGTGAAAAAGCCGAGGATTATTACTCCTGCATAGATAAATGCGTTAACGCTATCGAACATCAAATACACAAAAATAAAACACGTCTGGCAAAACGCCTGCATCAGCAGGTCTTTGTCCGCGAAGTACCGCCTGTTAAAAATGAGATTGATGTGGACGAAGAGGTCGATTTCGATATTATCCGCCAAAAGAGATTTACCCTCAAGCCCATGACGATTGAGGAAGCCATACTTCAAATGAACCTGTTGGGTCACGAGTTCTTTATGTTCAAAAACTTCGAGGACGGCAACGCTTTTTCCGTTGTTTACCGGCGCGGAGACGGCGGATACGGACTAATTGTCAGCGACTAATCATATAATACGGAATGGTTAAACATTTATTTGTAATCAATCCCATTTCGGGATACAACGCTCCGACAGACGCGCTTGAGCGGGAGATACACAATGTCTGTGCCGAGCGGTTTCTGGATTATACCGTTGCCTTTACCGAATACGCGGGGCACGCGCGTGAGCTTGTCAAAAAAGCCGTTGAAGCAAACGCGAAACTGCGAGTTTACGCTTGCGGCGGTGACGGCACGCTCAACGAGGTTGTGTGCGCCGCCGCCGGACATGATAATGTGGCGATAACGCACTATCCGCGCGGAACGGGCAATGATTTTATCAAGTGCTATCCCGAGCGCGATTTTCTGAATATTCGCGCGCTTATATCGGGGGCAGCCGTTGATTTGGACTGTATTGAACTGGGCGAGGATCGCTATGCCATCAATATTTGTTCAGTCGGGGTGGACGCGAATGTCGCCGCCGACATGAAAAAGTTCAACTGGGCTATTAAACTCGGCGGCAAAATGCCTTATAATCTGTCGTTGCTGACGAACGTGATAAAGGGCGTGGGGCGCAATTACACAGTCGAGGTGGATGGCGAGAAATACCCCAACGCCTATACAATGCTTACGGCTTGCAACGGTCAGGTGTACGGCGGAGGATTCCACGCCTGTCCCGATGCCGACCCGTCAAGCGGCAATCTCGAATTTTTGCTTGTAAGAAAAGTTTCGCGCTTTACGATAGCAAAAATTGTCGGGGAATACGCGGCGGGAAACTACAAAAAACTACCGCAATACATTAAGCACATAACGGGAAAACTGATACATATACAAACGCCCGTGCCATTTAATGTGAATTATGACGGCGAGATATTCAGTTCCTGCGACATTACACTTGCGCTCTCGCCGCATAAGATAAAATTTATTCTGCCGTGAGAAAGAGGGGATTTTTTTGGACGCTATAATTTGGATGTGGCTCATTGTTATGGCCGCCTTCGTTATAATTGAAGGCGCGACTAACGGTCTGTACACTATCTGGTTTGCCGTTGGGGCAACTCTCGCCGCCATATGCGCCGCGATTGGACTGCATCTCTATGTTCAGTCCTCTGTGTTTCTCTTTGTCAGCTTAGTTCTGCTCCTGTCTCTCCGCCCTGTCGCGAGGAAGTACCTCAGCACAAGGAAGTCGGCAACAAACGCCGACAGAGTTCTGGAAAAAACAGGAATTGTTACCGAAGACATAGACAACACACACGGGAGCGGCGCGGTTTATATTGACGGCAAGACATGGACGGCGCGTTCCTATGACGGCACGCTGATAAAAAAAGACACGCACGTCAGCGCGAAAATGATTGAGGGCGTTAAGCTGATAGTTTATCCGATTAGTAATGAACAGTTAACGGCAACCCCGTTGTAGGGGCGGCCTTTAGTCCGCCCGCAAACGAGTGGACACGCAGACGCGCAATGCGCGTCCCCGTGAATTAAAAACAAAATAAAATAATAGGAGGTTTATTATGGAGTATGTAATCGGCGGAATTGTTTTGGTGCTGATACTTATAATAGTGTCAAACATCAAAATCGTAAGACAGGCGAACGCGGCTGTAATTGAGCGGCTCGGCGCGTACAAAACCACTTGGGATGTGGGGCTTCACTTTAAGGTTCCGTTTATCGAAAACATTTCGAGAAATGTATCGCTTAAAGAACAGGTTTTTGACTTCCCGCCCCAACCCGTCATCACGAAAGACAACGTTTCCATCGAAATCGACACAGTCGTATTTATCCAAATTACCGACCCCAAGCTGTACACATACGGCGTTCAGCACCCGGAGCGGGCGATTGAGAATCTTACCGCTACCACACTGCGTAACATAGTCGGCGACTTGGAGCTTGACCAATCGCTGACAAGCCGCGACCTCATTAACGGCAAGATGCGTATGATTCTTGACGAAGCCACCGACCCGTGGGGAATCAAGGTAAACCGTGTAGAGCTTAAAAATATTCAGCCGCCGCGCGGAATACAAGAGGCAATGGAGAAACAGATGAAGGCCGAGCGTGAACGCCGCGAGTCGATACTTAGAGCCGAGGGCGAAAAGCAGGCCGCCATACTCGTTGCCGAGGGTGAAAAGCAATCCGCCATTCTGCGTGCCGATGCCGTGCGCGAACAGCGCATACGCGAAGCCGAAGGCGAAGCGAAGGGTATCCTCTCCGTTCAGCGTGCGCTTGCGGATTCAATCAAGATGATTAACGAAGCCTCGCCAAGCGATGCCGTGCTTACCATCAAATCGCTCGAAGCGTTTGCGAAAGCCGCAGACGGCAAAGCTACAAAGATTATAATCCCGAGCGAAATACAGGGACTTGCCGGACTGGTATCATCAATGAAAGAAGTATTCACAGACCGATAGGGACGCGATACATCGCGTCCGAAAAACACCATATCCATAAACGATTATTTTGCAAAAGGTCGGGCTTCATGCCCGACCTTTTGCAAAAAATAGAAACTATTAAAACGGGTTATAAAACCGCCCACCGTTAACAACGAGCGTTAATACCGACAGCAAAACAAACAATACGCTTATTCCCACAAAAACAAAATCCCTTTTTGAAAATGAGCGGGCGGCATACCACGTCCGCTTTTTCATGCGCCCAAAACTGCGTAATTCCATAGCGTTGCTGATTTGCTCTATCTTGTCTATGCTCGAAAACACCAAGGGGAATAGGATTGCCAGTATGCCCGCCAAACGGCGGCGAAGAGACGCTTTTCTTGAAATATCAACGCCGCGAGCCTGCTGCGCTTGGCTGATTTCGCGGTAGGCGCGCTGCACATCCGGTATATAGCGCAAAGACAGCGACACGGCAAAAGCTATTTTATAGTGAACCTTCAAAGCGTTTAATGACGAGGCAAACTCGCCCGGTTCGGTCGTGAGAAAGAAGATAAGCGCAACGGGTACGATGGCGAAGTATTTCAGAGAGACATTAAGCTGATAAAAAAGCTGTTCGGCGGTAACGGAATACCGCCCCGCAATGTGGAACAGTTCATTCCGTGTGTTGTAAATCAGTGTCCCCTGCTCCGGGGCAAACAAATATATAGCGACATTATTGATAATCAGAAACAGAGTAATAAGCGCAAGCAGCACTTTGAGTTCTGAAAATCGGATTTTCGACAACCCGAACATCACAAGGGATATGATGATGACAAACACAAGAAACCGCGTATCAAAAGTAATCATCGCGGCAATACTCAGCGCAACCGTCATAATCAGCTTTGACGCGCCTGTCAGCCGGTGCAGAACAGAATCCCTCGGGATATAACCGAACGCCGTCATGATTCACCACCTATATATGCGCGTACAAGCGACTTGGCATCGCCAATTCCGCACATACGCGCCAGACCGTACAAACTTGTTTCGCGCAGATTGGCGCGAGCCGCCAGCTCGGGGTCGGAGAGAACCTCATACTCGGGGCGGTCGGCAATAAGCCTCCCGTCCGCGAAGACCAGAGCGCGTTTGGCGTACTCAAGGCACAAGTGCATATCGTGAGTTATCATCAGCACGGTAATACCGCGCCTGTTAAGCTCCACAAGAAAATCCATAATATCCGTATAGTGCCGCCAATCCTGTCCGGCGGTAGGCTCGTCAAGAATAAGAATCTGCGGGTCAAGAACCAACGCATCGGCAATGGTTACACGCTTTTTTTGCCCGTAACTCAGCGCGGATATCGGCCATTTGATAAACCGTGTCAATCCGCATACGCCGAGTGCGCGTTCCACCCGCTCCGCGACTTCCGCCTCAGGCACGCCCCGTACACGCAAACCGAGAGCAATCTCGTCAAAAATCATTGGCTTGCAAATCATCTGATTTGGGTTCTGCATTACATAGCCGATACGTTCCGCGCACTCCGGAATCGTCCAATCACGCATATTTGCGCCGTTGAAAAGAATATCTCCCGCGTTGAGGGTTTCAAATCCCGCAATCAGCTTGGCAAGCGTACTCTTGCCCGCGCCGTTACAGCCGACTATTGCCGCCATCTCTCCCGGATATAGTGAAAAGCTAACGTCTTTCAGCGCGTCAACCCCTGTTTCGGGGTACGCGAAATGAACATTCTTAGCCTCTAACAGAGGTGTTCCTCCGTTTTTTGCGTTATCGCTCCAGTTATCGGATTTGCAGACCGCCCACTCGCGCACCTTTGCCGTATCATCATCGGTAACAATCAACGTGTCAAGCCGCCCCGGCTTGTTTTCCGGCGTGACGGTCACTCCGGCACGTCTCAATGCCGATATATACAGCGGCTCGCGCAGACCAATCTCACGCAGCTTTGCCGAGACGACAATATCATCGGGAACACCATCGGCAACGATTCGACCGCTGTCGAGCAGGATGATACGATCCATTTTCTTCCACAGCACGTCTTCCAAACGGTGTTCGATTATAATGACGGTACAGCCTGTCCGATTCGCCACTTCGTCAACGAGTTCTACCGCTCGCTTGCCCGTCAAGGGGTCAAGAGCGGCAAGCGGCTCGTCCAACAGCAGGATAGACGTGTCGCTGATTAGTACGCCTGCCATGCTTACACGCTGTTTCTGACCGCCCGAAAGTCGCTGCGGCGAATGTGACAGATACCCGTCCGCGCCGACAAGACGCGCTACCTCAAGTACACGCGCCTTCATTTCAGCCTGCGGACAGGTGTTGTTTTCCAATACGAACGCTATGTCTTCGCCGCTCGACAGACCGACAAACTGTCCGTCTGTATCCTGTAACACCGTTCCGACAATGTCGGACAACTGAAAAACACTCTTAGGAGTTTGCCCGCCGACCGTCAGCTCCCCGGTTATCTTGCCGGGGCAGTTAAAGGGAATCAGACCGTTCAGGCAACTGCCGAGAGTGCTCTTGCCGCTGCCTGACGGTCCCGCGATTAAAATCTTTTCGCCGGGGAATACGCGCAGGTTTATGTCTGTCAAAGTGGGGTGCTTCTGTGCGCGATACTGAAATGAGAAATCCTTAAATTCGATTATAGGTTCGCTCATTCAAGACTGCCGGATTTTACGCGCGTCTTTGTGTAACCCAGAATCAACAGCGTACCGACAATGGCGGTCAATACGAAGTTGCCCGCGCCGGCAATGATTCCCTGCACGAACACCTTGTCCGCCGGCTCGGCGTAAATCAAAATGTCGAGTACGGGCGCGACCAGTCCCCATGATACGCCATGGATGATAAGGCTTCCGATGACAAAGCGGATGATGCCTTTTTTGCCGAACTCGCCGCTTTCAACACTTCCGGCTTTGACAATAAAGCCCGAGAGAAGACCGACAATCGTGCTGGCGATGACCCAACTCCACCATATACCGTAACCCCATGCCAAGTCGGTGAGCGCGTGACCGATTAGCCCGATAAGCAAACCTGCAATCGGACCGAACACCGCCGCAAAGAACCCGAGCACGGCATATTGGAGCGTTAGGTAGGTGTTGGCGAATAAGGGAAACGACAGGAAGCGTGCAAGCAGGAAAAATAACGCTGCGCCGATGGCTGTGGCTACGATGTGCTTAACAGTGAATTTCATACGAATCCCCCTATATTTAATATTACCATCATTGTACATATTTTTGCAAAGGCTGTCAACATCCTATTTAGGTTTATTATATGTAATCTGTAAATCGACCTCAATAACCCCAATTCCCGTGTCTAGGGTAAGCATTTCACCTTGCTTATGTCTTTGCGTCTTTTTGGGTGTCGTTATATCGCAAAAAATCCCTTCCGCTCTGGCAATCTGACCGCAAATAGTTCCGCTTATAATATTGGATGTCTCATACAACGCCGAAATCACTAGCTCGTCAATTTCCTCCGGCACATAGTTCATTATTGAATGAATCATGTTTTTAATAAATGGGGTCGAATACACATAGGTTACGTGTCCGGATATATCGCCGACAAATGATATTTCAACGGCAAGTGAATCATTAAATGTTTCATTATGCTTCTCAATTATAATCACGGATTGGTTAAGCCTTGTCATCTTGTTTATCGTGTCGCCCACACTGCCGCATACTATACAATCATACTTGTGTAAGGTGTCAAGATGGGCTTTGTGAATTTTTTGGTCGGCATCCGATATATGGTACAGAAGCCACGCTATAAGCATACCCGTAAAGTTTTTAATGTCCTCATGAGCATAGTCGGAAGCAAGCATTGTTTTTTCATGCTGCAAAACATTCTCCCTGAATTTATTATGCAGCATTTTATGCGCGTCAAAATCCGGGTAGTCTATAGACTTCATATAAACTTCTTCGTCCGCAAAATGCTTGACGGCGTAACTCTTCAAATACAAAACCGTGTCGGCACACTTTTTCTTGCGCCCCTCGTCACCGCTGCGAAGCCCCACCAGAAGCTCGTCTGTTATTTTGAAGATTTCAATATGCTGCTTGTCAATATGGTCAACACCAATGCGAAGCGATTCTTTCCACATACGCCATCTCACCCCTTACCGCCATTGTACATATTTTTGCAAATACTGTCAATAGCCCTTTTGACAGCACACTAAAAAATTAGGGCGGAATTAAATCCCGCCCCACGCCATTGTTAATTAACCAATTACCATTGTTAACTGTTAATTGTTATCTGTTAATTGCCTAGTACATATCCATGCCGCCCATGCCGCCGCCGCCCATCGGAGGCGCGGCTGAAACAGGCTCTTTCTTGTCGGCGACAAGAGATTCTGTTGTCAGAACCATCGCCGCTATCGACGCGGCGTTTTGCAGTGCCGAACGTGTGACTTTTGTCGGGTCAACAATGCCGAACTCAATCATATCGCCGTACTTTTCACTAAGCACATCAAATCCGTAGCCTTTCTTCTTGCTCGTGATAATTTTATCCAGAGCAACAGAACCTTCAAGCCCCGCGTTTTCAACAATCTGCTTGAACGGCTCGGACAGCGCATTAATAACGATACGGATACCCGTGCGCTCGTCACCCTCAACGTTGTCAAGCAGTTTTTCAACGGCGGATATGGCATTGACATAAATTGTGCCGCCGCCGGCAACGATACCCTCTTCGACAGCCGCGCGCGTCGCGTTGAGCGCGTCTTCAATACGCAGTTTCTTCTCTTTCATCTCAACTTCGGTTGCCGCGCCGACTTTTATGACAGCAACGCCGCCGGACAGTTTCGCCAGACGCTCTTGCAGCTTTTCGCGGTCGAAGTCTGAGGTTGTCGTATCAATTTGCGAACGAATCTGACCGATTCTGGCTTTGATTTCGTTGGAGTCTCCCGCGCCGTCAACAATAATGGTGTTCTCTTTCTGCACCTTAATCTGGCGGCAGCTTCCAAGCTGGCTGACTTTGGTTTCTTTCAGGTCAAGACCCAACTCATCCGAAATAACCTCTCCGCCCGTAAGCACGGCGATGTCTTTCAGCATATCCTTGCGGCGATCTCCGAATCCGGGAGCTTTCACGCAGATGCAGGTAAATGTGCCGCGCAGTTTGTTGACGAGCAGTGTCGCGAGAGCTTCGCCCTCGACATCCTCGGCGATAATGACGAGCTTTTTGCCTGTCTGCACAACCTGCTCAAGCAGGGGCAAGAGGTCTTGCACGTTGGAAATCTTCTTGTCGGTGATAAGAATGACAGGCTCGTCAATGACGGCTTCCATCTTTTCGGTGTCGGTTACCATGTAGTGCGAGATATAGCCGCGATCGAACTGCATACCCTCAACGACTTCGGAATAAGTGTCACTGGTCTTTGACTCCTCAACCGTGATAACGCCGTCCGCCGATACTTTATCCATGGCTTCGGCAATCAGACTGCCGATAATTTCATCGCCGGAGGAAATCGCACCAACGCGGGCTATGTCCTTCGTTCCGTTCACCTTGTGCGAACCCGCTTGAATGGATTTAACGGCCTCGTCCACGGCTATATGAATACCGCGCTTCATAATCATCGGATTCGCGCCCGCCGCCACATTCTTCATGCCCTCGCGGATAAGTGCCTGCGCCAGCAGGGTTGCGGTGGTTGTACCATCGCCCGCTACATCGTTTGTCTTTGTGGCGACTTCTTTTACGAGCTGTGCGCCCATGTTCTGGAAAGCATCGTCAAGCTCAATCTCTTTTGCTATGGTAACGCCATCATTGGTAATCAGCGGCGAGCCGAATTTCTTGTCCAGAACGACATTGCGGCCTTTGGGACCCAGAGTTCCCTTGACGGTATTCGCCAGTTGGTTAACGCCGCTTTCAAGGGCGCGGCGAGCTTCTTCACCAAATACTATAACTTTTGACATTGTATCAATTCCTCCTTCTTATTCCACAACGGCGAGTATGTCGTTCTGTTTGACAACAACCAGCTCGTCACCGTCGATTTTTACTTCCGTTCCGGCATATTTGCTCATAATAACCTTGTCTCCGACTTTGACGTGCATGGTTACTTCCTTGCCGTCAACAACGCCGCCCGGTCCGACTGCCAGAACTTCCGCAATCTGCGGTTTTTCTTTCGCGCCGCTTGTCAGAATGATGCCGCTCTTGGTCGTTTCCTCGCTCTCGGTCATCTTTAAGATAACTCTGTCCGCTAATGGTTTCAGTTTCATTTGTTTACCTCCTAATTTTTATATATTTAACAACGAACATTTAACAACCGATTTAATTGTTAATTGACAATTATAATTGTTAACTGTTAACTGTTAATTGTTAACTGTCTTCGTCAACCGGCTCGTAATCCGCATCGTATACGTTGTCCGGCTCGACCCCGCCATCCGCCGACTGCTGTTCGGCGGCTTGCTGTGCCGCCTCCGCGTACAGTTTCTCACTGATGGCATAGAACGCTTTTGATAACTCCTCCGTCTTTTCCTTTATGTCATCGCTGTCCGTACCCTCGAGAGCTTTTTTCAGCGCGTCAATATGCTCGTTCACATTCGCTCTGTCATCGTCCGTCAGCTTATCGCCCATATCGGTCACTGTCTTCTCGCTCTGATAAATAATCTGCTCGGCGTGGTTGCGGGTATCGACTTCATCACGGCGTTTCTTGTCTTCCTCGGCGTACTGAGCCGCCTCTTTGACCGCCTTGTCAATGTCGTCTTTGGACAGATTAGAGCTTGAGGAAATAGTAATCTTCTGCTCCTTGTTCGTTCCCAAATCTTTAGCCGACACATTAACGATACCGTTCGCGTCAATGTCAAATGTGACCTCAATCTGCGGAACTCCGCGCGGCGCGGGGGGTATACCGTCAAGGTGGAAACGCCCAAGCGTTTTATTGCCAGCCGCCATTTCGCGCTCACCTTGAAGGACGTGTACCTCAACCGAGGTCTGCCCATCGGCGGCGGTTGAAAACACATTGTTCTTCTTCGTGGGTATAGTCGTGTTGCGCTCTATCATCTTAGTAAACACGCCGCCCATAGTTTCGATACCCAGTGACAGCGGTGTAACGTCAAGCAGCAGTAAATCCTTGACATCGCCGCCCAGAACGCCCGCTTGGATAGCCGCGCCCATGGCGACACATTCATCGGGATTGATGCCCTTGAACGGCTCTTTGCCCGTAAAACGCTGAACGGCTTCCTGCACGGCGGGAATCCTTGACGAACCGCCAACCAACAGGACTTTGCCAAGCTCGTTCGGGTTCAGCCCCGAATCTTTCATCGCCTGACGCACGGGTCCCATTGTCTGCTCGACCAAATGCGCCGTCAGCTCGTTGAACTTCGCGCGAGTGAGCGCGAGGTCAAGGTGTTTCGGGCCTGTCGCGTCCGCTGTGATATACGGCAGGTTTATACTTGTGCTTGTAACGCCCGACAGCTCGACTTTAGCCTTTTCGGCGGCTTCCTTGAGCCTTTGAACCGCTACTTTATCAAGTGATAGGTCAACGCCGTCCGACTTTTTGAACTCCGCGACTATCCATTTGATAACGCAGTCGTCGAAATCATCGCCGCCAAGGCGGTTGTTGCCCGCAGTGGCAAGGACTTCCAAAACGCCGTCGCCTATCTCAAGGATAGAAACATCGAACGTACCTCCGCCGAGGTCGTAGACCATGATTTTCTGCTCGTGATCCTTGTCAAGACCATATGCCAGCGCGGCGGCTGTCGGTTCGTTGATTATACGCATGACTTCCATGCCGGCAATTTTTCCGGCATCTTTTGTCGCCTGTCTCTGCGCGTCTGTAAAGTAAGCGGGGACGGTGATGACCGCCTGTGTTACCTTGCCGCCCAGATAGCTCTCGGCATCGGCTTTGAGTTTTTGCAGCGTCATAGCGGAAAGTTCCTGCGGCGAATAGCTCTTATCGTCAATCTTCACCTTGCGGTTTGTACCCATGTCGCGCTTTATCGAGGCGATTGTGCGGTCGGGGTTTGTTATGGCCTGACGCTTTGCGACAGTACCTACAAGCCGCTCGCCCTCCTTTGTAAACGCCGCAACGGACGGGGTCGTTCTCGCGCCCTCCGCGTTCGCTATGACTATCGGCTCGCCGCCCTCCATGACGGCAACGCACGAGTTAGTCGTTCCTAAATCTATACCAATAATCTTAGGCATTATTATCTCTCCTCTCGTCAATTCACTACTTTTACCATACTTGGTCTTATAACCCTATCACCTGATAGGTAGCCTTTTTGAAACTCTTCGGTTATTGTGCTTGCGGGCAGGGTGTCGTCCTCGCCGTGCATAACCGCGTTGTGCAGATTCGGGTCAAATACTTGGTTCAGCGCGCCTATGGCGGTTATTCCCATTTTGCCAAGAGTTTCGTGCCATTGCCGCACTATCATTACAATGCCCTGAGCATACGCTTCGTCCGCGCAAGCCTGTGTGGCGGCTCGCTCCAGATTGTCCAGAATCGGCAGCAGTTGGGTTACCGCGTAATTTCGGGATTCGCTCACGAGCGTTTCACGCTCTTTTGCCGTGCGCTTGCGGAAGTTGTCATATTCCGCCGCCAATCTCAGGTATTTGTCCAGAGCTTCCCGCAGTTCAGGGTTCTCCTCGAGTTGTTCGGTACTCTCCTCCGGCTGTTCGGCGTTTTCCTCAGATTGCTCGGGGACTTCGGCGGCTTCCGCAACCGTATCAACATCCTCGGCAGTCTCGATGTATATTTCGTCTAAGTTTTCCTGTCTTTCCAATTATCATCACCTCTTATTCCAAACTGTCGCGTAAAATAGCTCAAATGAGATATTAATTTGCTGTATTCCATGCGTGTCGGCCCCACAACGCCTATAATGCCCGAAAGCTCATCATTCAAGGGTACTGACGCGATTACAACGCTTGAGTCTCTCAGCTCACTGACGGCGTTTTCCGGGCCTATCAGCACTTTGACCGACTCGGGTGACGGAACGGGGAGCTTCGACACCTCTTGGCTCTCGGAAAGGTATTCTATCAGCTCGTGGGCGCGGTCGGCGTTGCGAAACTCTGGGTGGGTTAGCAATCTTGACGCGCCATTGATAATTACCTCGCGTTCCGACAGGCTGTCACAGCATTCGCGCAGGAAACTGACCACGGCGGGCAGGTATCTTGCCCCTTCACCCGATAAACACGCTATTTCGTCAAGACGGCGGTCGGTCATGTCGTGATGTCCCGCCAAAACGGTGTTGAGTGCCGCCGAAAGCGCGCGTACTCCGGGTTCATCGCCCGGGCGTGATAACCTTAACAGCTTGCTCTTTACAATACCTGTGTCTGTTACCATAACGCAGACAAGCGAGTTAGGTTCTGACATAAACAGCTCGAATCTGGCGAAGCGCACACGCGCCGCAGGCGTTATGGCGATGGAAGTATAGTTTGTCAGTTCCGACAGGAGTTTGCTTGCGCGGACGAGAAGCGTGTCAAGTTCGGCAATCCTTAGCCCTATGAAACGGTTTATCGGCTCCATCTCCTGCGGTGTCAGGTTTTTGCTCTCCATCAGCTCGTTGACATACATACGGTAGCCCTTCATTGAAGGTACGCGCCCGCTTGATGTGTGCGGCTGTTCCAGCAATCCCATAGACTCCAAGTCTGACATCTCGTTGCGGACAGTTGCCGAAGACAGCCCGAGTTTGCGCCGCTCAACCAACGATTTTGAACCGACAGGCTCGGCGGTTTCAACGTAATCCTCGATAATAGCCTTCAGGATTTCCTTCTTGCGCTCACTTATATTCACGGCATATCTCCTTTGGCACTCGGGAGCAATGACTGCTAACGATGTATAGTTTAACACCATAAGAATTTTTTGTCAACAGTTAAATTGTTAATAATTTATTAAATCATTTATAAAGAGTTTTTGGGGCGGAAAACCACTTGACAAAAGGCGCGTAAGCGAATATGTTATAATCAGCATTTAGAGTCGAATTTGGTTCGGAGGTTTGGGCGATTGAGTATGAATAGAAAGAATAACGAAATCACGATTCGCAGTTCGGCGGCTGAATATCTGACCTATATTGCTTCAACAGGCGATAATGAACATAGCTTTGAAATGCGTTATCAGGATGAAAATGTTTGGCTGACGCAGAAGATGATGGCGACCCTTTATGATGTTGAGGTTCACACGGTCAACGAACACATTAAAAAAGTGTTTTCTGACAGTGAGCTGACAGAGGAGGCAACTATTCGGAATTTCCGAATAGTTCAAAACGAAGGATCAAGACAAGTCAGCAGGGATGTCAAACATTACAGTTTACAAATGATTATTGCTGTTGGTTTCAAAGTAAACAATGACCGTGCGGTGCAGTTTCGCAAATGGTCTAACGCGATTGTCAAAGACTACACCATTCAAGGATGGGTGATGGACGAGGAGCGTCTGAAAAAAGGCGGGACAATACTCACACAGGAATATTTTGACAAGCAGCTTGAGAAAATCCGCGAGATACGGTTGTCCGAGCGGCGTTTCCATCAAAAGATTACCGACATTTACGCCACCTCTCTTGATTACGATAAGACCGCAAAAACCACAAGAGAGTTTTTTGCAAAAGTCCAAAACAAACTTCACTTTGCCGTTCACGGCAACACGGCGGCGGAGGTTATCTTCAACCGCGCCAACGCCGAACGCAAGAACATGGGACTGACAACATGGAGCGACGCACCGGACGGAAAGATTCAAAAGAGCGATGTGGTTGTCGCAAAAAACTATCTGGGTGAGGGTGAAATGCGTTCCCTTGAGCTTATCGTATCGGCATATCTCGACCTTGCCGAGCGTCGAACATTAGCTCATGTCCCTATGACGATGGAGGATTGGTCGAATCATCTTGACCTAATCCTTAAAGCGGACGGGAACGAACTTTTGACAAATGCCGGAAGAATTTCAGCAAAAATTGCCGAGCAACACGCTCTGACCGAGTTTGAAAAATATCGCGTCATCCAAGATAGGTTGTTTGAAAGTGACTACGACAGGTTCATCGCGCAGTTAAATGCGTTAGAAGAAAAAACTAAAAACTAATAATAGTTGAAAGTAGGGGACTTATTGCTTAACATTTTTTTCTTAGGTCTAATCAGTTTTTTTACGGACATAAGCACGGAGATGCTCTATCCGCTTGTGCCGCTTTACCTGACATCGGCATTCGGCGCATCGCCCGCGCTGATTGGTGTCATTGAGGGCATTGCCGAAAGTGTCGCAAGCCTTATAAAGGTTTTCAGCGGCTATGTGTCGGACAAATTCCGCAAGAAAAAAGCCCTTGCGTTTCTGGGCTACTCCGGCGGCATTTTCTATAAATTCGCTTTGCTGTTCGCGGGTTCTTGGGTCGGGATTCTCTCCGCTAGAGTAATCGACCGAATCGGCAAAGGCATAAGGGTCGCGCCGCGCGATTCTCTCGTCAGCGACAGTGCCGGAGAAGGCGATATGGGGAAAGCGTTCGGGCTTCATAAAGCTCTGGACATGGCTGGCGCGGCGGGCGGCATATTGATAACCTTCTTTTTGCTGGCGGGCGCGAAAGGCGATATTGATTACAAGAAGATTTTCTTGTTTTCGCTGATTCCCGCCGTCATCGGGCTTGCTATGTTCGCGTTTGTCAAAGAGAAAAAAGTGCCTCGTGAAACCGTGCGGAGAGAGCATTTCTGGAAAAACGCAAAAAACATTAACGGGCAGATAAAACTGTATCTGGTGGTTGTATTCTTGTTTACCCTCGGCAACTCGTCTAACACATTCCTGCTCCTAAGAGCTAAAACGGTAGGGTTTGACGACTCGCTTGCCGTTCTGCTGTACTTTATATATCACGCGGCGGCGGCGGCTCTGTCGCTTCCGTTCGGCAGGCTGTCCGACAAAATAGGCAGGAAAAAACTGCTTGTATCGGGATATTTGGTCTTCGCGGCTGTCTATCTGGGTTTCGCGTTCGCGTTCAATCAGCCGTTTTTGGTTCTCATGTTTGTCATGTATGGCGCGTATACGGCGATGACTACCGGCGTTGAACGGGCATATATTGCCGAAATCGCGCCGCCGGAACTGAAAGGTACAATGCTCGGATTGCAGTCTACGGTCGCGGGTATCGCGCTGTTGCCCGCCAGTATAATCGCGGGTGCGCTCTGGAACGCCTTCGGGGCGGCAGTACCGTTCATTTTCGGCGCGGTGTTGTCACTTGCCGCCGCGTTTGTGCTGATGGTGTTTATGAGAGACGCGAAAAGGGCGGGGTAGGGGGTTATACCTCTCGTTTTTTACTTTGTATTCGGTCTGAAGGCAGGGAAACTCATTCCCTGTCTTTTGCGTTGTGATTTCATCAAACTTGCCGTTGGAAAAACGTCAGCTAAAGGCACAATGTACAAGGTATAAAATTGACAGCAAAGGAGCGTGATGTCTTGACAACATATGGGTATGTTCGTGTAAGCAGTGCCGACCAATGCGAGGACAGGCAAATGATAGCTATGCGTGAACTAAAGATACCTCCGGAGCGGATATACATAGATAAACTGAGCGGAAAGGATTTTCAGCGACCCGCCTATATAGCACTCACCGACAAATTGCAATCCGGCGACTTGCTCTACATAAAAAGCATAGATAGGTTGGGACGCAACTATGCGGATATTCAGAATCAGTGGCGCATACTGACAAAAGAGCGCGGCGTAGACATCGCCGTGATTGATATGCCGCTGTTAGACACGCAGAACGGGCGTGACCTGATGGGGACATTCCTTGCCGATGTGGTGCTTCAGCTTCTCGCGTTCGTGGCGCAGAATGAGCGCGAAACCATACGAAAGCGGCAGACGGAGGGAATCGCGGCGGCGCGGGCGCGGGGTGTGCGGTTTGGCCGTCCTGTCAAAAAGCCCCCCGAAAACTTCGGGAGACTGGTAAAGCAATGGGAGCGCGGAAAACTGCCGCTTTCGGAGCTTTTAGCACAAACAGGCTTGAAAGAAGCCACATTTTACAGGCGTTTGCGGGAATTGCGGCTAACAAAAAGCAAAAAATGAGCTTTCAAAAGGTGTACCATTTGACAGCCCACCGCATCGAAATATATATCGTACTACAACGTATATATCTTTAGAAATTTCCACCAAATATTGTATGCACAATATCTGCTTTTTAGATTTTACAATATATAAGGACTAATGTCAAATGGTACACCTTTTGAAAGCCGCTGTATTGGACGAAAATTATAGATTACCGATGGAGGCGTTGCTTGGATGAAAGCTATGACAAAAAAGAAATTCCGCATATTGATTATGATGGTTTTCTGTGTGTTCGTGTTCATGATGACAGAATCAAGCATTTTTACCGCCTATGCTCTAACAAGCAGCGACTGGGCTTACGAGATAAAAGCTGACGGCACGGTCGAAATAAAGAATTATTCCGGCAAACAAAAGGACTTGACTGTTCCCGGAGTTATTGACGGAAGAACCGTCACTTCAATCGGCAGCAATGCTTTTTCCGGCAATCGCAGCTTGAAAAGCATATATATTTCTGATGGTGTAGAGATAATCGGCAATAACGCATTTTTTAACAGTTCGGTGTCTTGGGTTATTCTGCCGGAAAGTCTCACAACTATTGAATACAGCGCGTTTTATAACTGCAAAAAATTAACGCATATATTTATTCCGAAGAATGTCGATGAAATAGGGTTTGAAGCGTTTGGCGGAACGTCTAGTTTGATGACCGTCTACTTCATGTCGCCTACTGAACCGCTGAATATGCCAATGCAGGGGAATGCTTTTTGGGGAATGCCCGCAGGAGCTAGGGCAGTAGTTCCAAACAGCACAAATCTCAGTATGAATTATACAATTAACGGCGAAACAGGCAAATGGAATAATTTGATTGTCTATACCGAAGAGCAATTCGGCATTAATTACAGCGCGTATGAGGTTATAGCTCCGGCAAACGGTCCGGACGGTAATACAAGACCGGGATTCAGCATTAACCTATCAAGCGAAATACTAACTGTTCCAACGTACTATACAATATTGTCGTATAGTTTAGATGGCGGTCAAAAATGGAAGCCAATGAGACCGGAACTTCTTAACCACGCGAATTTCCCAAAACTTTTGGAAAAAGGCATGACGTTATCGCTGTCCGATTCAGCGATAAATCCAATTACACGGCAGCCCTATGACAATTTGAATGTTATAACATTTCCGTTAATTAAGAGCCGCCCGCAGATTACACGTTATAATATTAACTACGCGATTAGAGCGGATATAACCGGAGCGACTTCCGGAAGATGGGTATTATCAGAACCGTCTCGAAGCCGCGCAAACGAAACCGAATATATCGGCAACATAGAAATAGGGCTTTCTATGGGGTCAAAGGTTGCCGACAGAAAAGGTTTTGGGTTAATGCCGTATGGGGGCATACCTGTATTAACCTATAGAGAGTTTGGGTATCGTATTGTCCGCACGCCTTACTTAATCAGAATCCCGCCGCAAACAGCGGTGCAAGCCGGAACTCCGGGCTTTACATATACTCCGGCAAGCAGACCAAAACAAATTAAAGTGTCGAGCGAGTTGAAGCCGCCGAACTATAAAATCAACACTAAAAAGCAAATTCTACCCCTTAGAGGGAACGATACCCTTTATCGTGGCTCAGAAAGACATCTGAATGAAAATCCATTGCCGCCGATACCCGAAAGCCCGTTCCCGTCAACTAATCTTGCAGATTTACCTTTATTTGAATCATGGTATACCGACACCCGCGTGAACGCCTCGACATCAGAGTTCATAGGAGGGTTGACGGCTTGGCAGAGGGCGACTTTCAGTAAACCCGCAAGCGCGAAGCAATTAATAACCACGCCACCCGGCACTCCGCCGGATGATATTCCGGTCGGCTTGACTACCGTTGAAATAGATGGTGCGGTGACTATAACAGGTTATGCGACTGTTCCGTTTACATCGCCGTTCCAACAATTTACAGTTACCATAACAAATGGCGGATTTGCGGCTATGTCAGTAGGCGATGACATCAGTGGATGGTTTACCAATAGACCTGCAGGATTAAGTGCGCGAGTGGTTGCTAATGTTGATGCGGGAGACACTACCGTGACAGTTGAGATGCACGGAACTCCGACCTCAATCACTTACGACAGCCTTACATACAGTTATTATTTACCAATGGCTTTGCACGTCCCCGGAATCGCTGTTCAAAGCGAAGCCTCCCCGATGACTACACCGAACGCGAACGCAAGGTATTACATAACAAACCGTTCGGTAACATTTGCGACCAATACAGTAGTAAGCGGCAGAATAAACGAAAGCCTTCCTTCTTCCGCCGAAAAAGTGACAATTAACTTAACAGGGGATACATTTACCGCAATGTCCGGAGGAGCCATTGTTACCGCATGGTTTACCTCTCCAAGGGGAATTATGCCAAAGGGACTGCAAGCGCGGGTGGCAACCGCCGTGACTGCAGGCGCGACATCAGTTACTGTTGAATTCCACGGTACTCCGACTATTGCCTCATCTTCATATATAACAGCTAGAATCCCGGCAAGTGCCCTTCAGGGCGGTGATTTAGTGGTTCCTACACGGACTGGTGTCATATGGCAAATTTGGGAAATTAGTTTGCCCATAGGAAAAACGATTGGAGGAATCGCGGGTACGCCGATGCCTAGCGGCACTGGAACGGCGTTGACGATAACTCTTCAATTAAGCGGAGACAGTTTTAGGTCATATACCGGAATCAACAGTTGGATAACTGTTCCGCCGGGTATATCCATAACTGCCACGGTTATGACTTCTACCCTTATTGTCTTTGAAATCAGCGGTACACCAACCTCGACAGGAACTACTGTTATGCAAATGAACATACCTAGCACCGCCCTTGGAAGTGGTCGAGCGATAACCCTTAATGATCCCGCATTTGCATTTGTTATAAATTAGAACCCCACACCCCCAACAAAGGCAGGGAAACTCATTTCCCTGCCTTAATCTTGACTTTTTTCTCCGCCGCTGATACAATAGCGGTGGCACTGATTTTATTGCGGGGTGAGTACGAGCGATGAAAAAAGGATATGTTTCATTTAATCTTATACTGTTTATCGCGCTGCTCATCTCCTCATTCGTAACGCTTTACTTCAACAACATAGCCGGTTTTATAGAAGTGACGGTTGTTATAATCCTCTTCTGGACTTTCCGGAGATTACGCAATACATCCCAAAAAAGAATTACCAAGGCCATATCGTCAATATCGCTGCCGCACACATCCGTACAGAGCATGAGTGTGCTGAATGTTCCGCTTCCCGCCTGTATCGTAAAACTTGAAGACGGCGAGATATTATGGTCGAACCCGGCGTTCGGCGCGATAACAAAGCACCACGCGGCTCGATTTGAAATAAGTATTACGCGGCTTATCCCTGATTTTCCGCTTAAATGGCTGATGGAGGACAAGACGGAATGTCCCTTTGACATAACTATTTTTGATCGTGTTTACAAAGTCGTGGGTACTCTGGCCCGCCACGGCGATAACGCATTTTCCGCGCTGCTGCACTGGGTTGATATAACCGACCTCACACGTTTGCGAAGTGAAGTGAAGATGAAGCGCACTGTTATATGCGTTGTCATGCTGGATAATTACGAGGAGATAACAAAAAGGCTCACCGAGAATCAAAAGACCGCCCTTTTCGCCTCCCTCGACGAACGTATCTTCGGATATTTTCACACTATGGACGCGGTTTTTACAAAGATTGAGCGTGACCGTTATATCATCATGTTTGAGGAGCAGCATCTTAAAAATCTCATTGACGACAGGTTTTCAATTCTTGAAAGAGTGCGGGAAGTTACCGGAAGTTCGGATTTGCCGGCAACGCTGTCCATCGGTCTTGGCGTTGACGGCGCAAGTCCCGCGGAATGCCTTTCGTTTGCCAATCTTGCCCTTGATATGGCACTTTCACGCGGGGGAGATCAGTCTGTTATAAAAAACAGGCTGCGATTTGAGTTCTTCGGCGGAAACATGAAGGAGATGGAGCGGCGTACAAAAGTCAAGTCGCGCGTTATGGCGGGCGCGTTGCGCGAGCTGATAAACGACGCTTCGCACGTCATAATCATGGGGCATAAACAGTCAGATATTGATTCGATAGGCGCGGCGTGCGGTCTTATGGCAATGGCGCGCGTGCTCGGCAAAAAATCTTACATCATAGCGGACGCTGACCACTCGTCGGCTCTTAGGCTAATAGATAAGCTCGCAAATAACCGCGAGTATTCCGGCGCGTTTATCAACGCCCAGACCGCGCTTTTGTACGCTGACCGCGAAACGCTCCTTATAGTTGTTGACACATCGCGCCCCGAAATTGTCGAAAGCGTTGAGCTGCTGCAATCCGTACACAAAGTGGCTGTAATAGACCATCACCGCCGTTCGGAAACCTATATCGACCAAGCCGCGCTGGTATTCCACGAGGCATACGCCTCGTCCACGTGTGAGCTTGTAACCGAGCTTTTACAATATGTTATCGAGCAGAGTGACTTGCTCCGCGATGAAAGCGAGGGTTTGTTGGCGGGCATAACTATGGATACTAAGAACTTTTCGATGCACACGGGTGTTAGGACGTTTGAGGCGGCGGCATATCTGAGGGCGGCGGGAGCCGATACCACCAATATAAAGAAAATGCTGCAGAATGACCTCGAAAGCAGTCTTATACGCCACTCCATAGTTGCCTCCGCAGAGATGATAAACGATCAGATAACCGTTGCCGTATCAGACAGGCAGGTTGACCGCGTAACGGCGGCGCAGGCCGCGGACGATCTGCTGTCAATATCGGGAGTGACGGCTTCCTTTGTCATAACGCGCATTGGAAACACCGTGCATATCAGCGGGCGTTCGCTCGGGGATATAAACGTACAGGTTATAGCTGAAAAACTGGGCGGCGGCGGTCATCAGACAATGGCGGGGGCGCAGATTTCAAGTATAACCATAAAAGCGAGCAAGGAACGGCTTATTGAAGCCGTTGATGAGTATTTTAGGGAACGGGGATAGCGGGGTTTGACTAGTAATAAATAGAGTGGGGTGTTTATGTTGCCAAAAATTAAACCAAGCGAAACAATTACTGAGAATATATTTCGTGATTTTTACGGCGCAAAAGTTTTTATTGAAAAATCTGCAATTTCTGATAGCTACGGGTTTAAGGCTAAGAGCGGAAGTAAATATAAAGGCTTCCCTGATTTCTTTCGTGATGAAGATGAGTTTGTTATTGTCGCGGAAGCAAAGTCAACCGCTCATTCTTCTGCAATTAGTGAGGTTAAACATTATGGCAGTAAAAATAATATCCATAAGGATATTTTATGTATTGCCATATCGGGGCAAAACGAATCTAGTTTGAGGGTGACTTATTTTCTCCGGTTATTCGGTAGTGAAGAGTTCATAGAACTTCAACCGAAAGATTCATTGCTTTCGTTAGCAGATATAAAAGAGGTAGTAAGAAGCAGCAAGTACAGCGAACTAATAACTGCCGATAGTTTAGTAAGAACCCTAAATAACCTAAATAAAACATTTCAGGATAGTGGTAAGGTAAGAGACACTAAGAGAGGTTTGTTCTTTTCCGGATTAATGATAGCTTTGAGAGATAATAATTTTAGAAACACATATAAGAATATTCAAGCCCCAACTGAAAGAGAAACAAAAAACAAAGGTGTTGGCGTGCTTGAATCGCACAATCTAAACGATGCTATACTGAGGGCAATAACAAACCAGATTGACGAAAAAGCAAATAACAGTTTATCAAAACAATATCATTGGGTTGATGAATTTTCATTTTATAAAAACATTGATTATTCGCTTAATGATTATATAGAAATCATCTCTTTAATAGAAGACCGAATATTTGCGCCATTTCAAAATGACGAAAAACAAGACATCTTAGGCAGAGCATATAAGATATTTCTATCCCGCGCCGGTAAGGTTGACAATAAGAATATTATTATTACGCCAGACCATATTAAAAGCCTTATGATAAAACTTGCTCGTCTTGATGTAGATGACATTGTTTTGGACACTTGCACAGGAACGGGCGGATTCCTAATGGAAGCTATGGAAACGCTGATTAAGAAAGCTAATGGAAATCCCAAAAAAATAAGAGAAATAAAAGAAGAACAGCTAATTGGATTTGAGAATGATTCGGTTTTGTTTGCTTTAGCCTGTTCTAATATGTTTTTACACGGCGATGGTAGGACAAATATGATTTTTAGGAGCAGTTTGCTTGACGGTCAAAGTGATAATATTGTTAACAGCAGCGATGAGGATATATTGAAGTTCATTAGGGAGAAAAAACCAACAAAAATTATAATTAATCCGCCTTATGAAAATAACAAATCTATAAAATTTGTTAAACAAGCCCTTGATTATTTGGAACGAAACGGTAAACTAATTATTATTATGCCAACTCCTACTTTGAAAATGAATCAAGGAAAAAACGGAAAAGAGGGCTTGACGGAGCAAATACTTAAAAACGCTCGTCTTGATTTTGTCATCAAAATGCCTACAGTTTTATTTTCGGAGCAGGGACGAACAGTAAACACATCAATTTTTGGGTTCACAAAAGCCGAACACGAAAAAGATGATGAGATTCATTTTTACAATCTTGAAGATGATGGGTTTGTCAGCGTACAGCATAAGGGCAGAATAGATAAACACAAGCGATGGGATTCTATTGAAAAAACAGTCTTGAAAGCTATTAAATCTTCTGAAATAAATCCGGGATTTAGCGAAAAAAGAGAGTTGTATAAAGATAATGCTCTTAATTGTTATGGATTTCGCAAAAGTAAGAGCGAAGACAATTCAATGGTAAAAGTGTCCGAATTGTTTTCGTTTGCAAAAGGAACTATAAGCAGCGAAGACGGAGACGGCGGTAATGAAGTCGATTCCTATGATTTTATTACTGCTTCTGAAGAATGGAAAAAGCACTCAACATACGCTCTTGACAAAGAGGCAATTATTTTCGCTTTTGGTGCCTCGGGGTCTTTGGGCAGGACACATTATGTAAACGGGAAATTTTCCGCAAGCAATCTATGTTATGTTCTAACCCCAAAAAAAGATTCTAGTTATATGGTTAATTTGGAATTTTACAACTGGTATTTTGCGGCAATACGTAAGCAGCTTATATCTGACCTTGCAGATGGCACTTCAAAACTTACCATAAGAAAAACTGACCTTGAGGAATACTATATCGACTACATAGATTATAGCAGACAAGTGGATTTCGTGAAAAACAATGTTATACATTACATAAATGTTAAGCACCAATATCTTGAAACCACTGAAAAAACAAAACAAAGTATGCAAGCTATTCTTTTGAAAGACGACTAGAATAACCGCGATTACACTTGATTACAAGGTATAGATTAAAGGTACTTAACAATAGGAGGTTACGATATGAAAATAATTCTTCAGGCGGACGTTAAGGATCAGGGCAAGAAGGGCGACTTGGTAGAGGTCAGCGATGGTTACGCGCGTAATTACTTGTTTCCGCGCAAGCTGGCATCTGAGGCTACTCCCGATGCGATTAACGCTTATAAAAACCGTGAAGCGGCAAAGGCGCGTAAGTTGGAGGAGGAGAAATCCAACGCCGCTAAACTGGCGAACGTAATCAAAGAAATGTCTGTCACCGTAAAGGCGAAAGGCGGCGCGGCGGGTCGGCTGTTCGGTTCTGTCACGGGCAAGGAAATCTGTGACGCGCTGAAAGAACAGCACGGCATCGAGTTGGAAAAACATAAGATTATAGTCAACAACCCCATACGCACCGAGGGCGAACATACCTGCCTTGTCAAGTTGGGGCATGAGAACACGGCGGAATTGAAAGTGGTTGTCGAGGTTCTGTAGAAACGCGGGCGGCCAATGACCGCCCCTACAAAACGCTTATTATAGAGGTATTTTATGGATACTCCCAGAAATTTTGAGGCGGAACAGGCGATCTTAGGCTCAATGCTTGTAGATTCGCGCTGTATTCCCGATATCATCAGCATATTGCGTCCCGCTGACTTTTACAGCGAGCGCAACCGTATGCTGTATGAAACCATGTACAATATGTTTACTCAGGCGCGTGAAATCGATGCTGTCACACTTTTGGGCGAGCTTCAAATACTTGGAAGCTACACAGCCGATACATCGGCGTATATCGCGGACTTAGTCGAAATAACGCCTACCGCCGCCCACGCTAAAGCATACGCGGACATTGTCAGGGACAGGTCACAGCTGAGAGCATTGGGCGATGCCGCGTCAGAGATAACACGGATAGTGGCGGAAGGCGCGGCGGACTCGGAAACCGCTCTCGAAGCGGCGGAGCAGAAGATATACGGCATACGCAAGGGTTATACTGACCGCGACCTCACGCCCGTGTCGGTCGTGCTTGCCGATGCGTTTCAATATCTCGAGCAGATGGAGCAGTCGGGGGGGAAGATTCCGGGGCTGCCCACGGGCATTGTCCCGTTGGACAACCAAATCGGCGGTTTGATTGATTCAAACCTTGTGCTGATTGCCTCGCGCCCCGGCATGGGCAAAACCAGTATAGCTATGAACTTCGCGTTAAACGCGGCGCGCGCGTCAAGCAAAGCTGTTGCGTTTTTCTCGCTTGAAATGCCTCTGCGCCAGCTGGGGCTGAGACTTTTATCCTCCGAAGCGGCTATCGACTCAAAGACCATCCTCAACGGCACATTGAACGCGCAGGAGTGGCAGGCGGCGACACAGGCAAGCATTGTGCTTTCGCGCCTTCATATGATGTTCGGCGAGAGCGCGTCTGTCACGGTGCCGCAAATTAAAGCGATGTGCCGCCGCGTCTCAAACTTGGGCTTGGTGGTAATTGATTACCTGCAGCTTATGCAGGGTTCAAAGCGCAGTGACAACCGCGTTCAAGAGGTATCGGAAATATCGCGTTCGCTTAAAATTATGGCGAAAGAGCTTGATGTTCCTGTGCTGTGCTGCGCCCAGCTCTCACGTGCCAACGAGTCACGCGCCGACAAACGTCCGCAGCTCTCGGATTTGCGCGAGTCAGGCGCGATTGAGCAGGATGCCGATGTTGTCATGTTCCTGTACCGCGATGACTACTACCACGAGGATACCCCCGAGCCGGGCATTGCCGAATGTATAGTGGCAAAGAATCGTCACGGCAGCACCGGAACGGTGAAACTGCATTGGATGGGTCAGTACACATCGTTCTCCGCTCTTGATTTGATACACAGATAATGCTTCAGTTTGAACGAATACTTTCCGTAAATATAAAACATCTGCTCCCACGGGGGGCGGCTGTGCTGTGCGCCCTTTCGGGAGGAGCGGACTCGGTCGCGATGACCCTCGCGCTGTATGCTCTGCGCGAAATCGGCTGTGTCGGCGCGGTTTCGTGCGCTCACTTTAACCACGGTCTGCGCGGTGAAGATTCCGATGGCGATGCTGAGTTTTGCAAATCACTGTGCGAGCGGCTCGGTTTGCCGTTCTATTCTCAGAAAGCGGAACACGGAATACGCGGCGGCGAGGCGGAATATCGGTCTCTGCGGTACGATTTTCTGATAAAAACCGCGCAAACTCACACTATACCTTATGTAGCAACGGCTCACACATCCGATGACAACGCCGAAACCATTCTGCTGAACTTAACGCGCGGGACGGGATTAGACGGTCTGACGGGTATCCCCGCTCTCAGGCAGGACGATACGGGCGTTCGTATCATACGCCCGATTTTGCACAAAAGCCGCGCTCAGGTATTGGAATACCTGAGCGAAAAGGGTCTGGATTTTCGGGAAGACACCACAAACAATACAGACGACTATACCCGTAACCGTGTGCGGCATAATGTCGTTCCCGAGCTTCTGAAAGAGAATCCGCGGCTGCTTGAAACGCTGTCACAGACCGCGGAGCTTCTGCGGCGCGATGCTGATTATCTTAACGAACAGGCAAAGCAAGCTTATGCGGCAATCGCGCTCCCTGATAACGCCGTATCTTTGAGGGGTCTGGCGGAGCTTCCCGTTTCAATTTCCGGGCGTATTATAAGACTTCTGTACGAATCCGCCGCCGGGTCATCAGGTCTGCCTTTCAAACACACCGAGGCGGTGCTTGCCCTCTGTGCCGCCGAACCGCCGGCGGCTGTTCAGCTGCCCGGCGGATTTTCCGCGTACAGGGAAGGCGATGCGCTGTTTATAAAAAATGTAGGGGCGGTCGTTCGTCCGCCCGTTCGCGATTAATTATCAAAATCCTCCAAGGCTTCCTTCGTATTGTTGAACACACTGCCGATGTCTTCGTGAGCCATGGCAATAGCACTGGATATACTGTCGATTTTTTTGGTAATGGTTTCGACAGACTCGGTTGCTTTGCTTGAAATAGAGTCGGTTTGAGAGACGGTGTTTTGGGAGCGGTGCGCCAATGTCCGCACTTCATTCGCCACCACCGCAAAGGATTTGCCGTGTTCGCCCGCTCTTGCCGCCTCAACGGAGGCATTAAGCGCGATAATATTTATATGCTGGGCAATGGACGAAATATCCTTTGACATATTGCCGTATTGTCCTATTGCTTCGCTGACAGTCCCGACATAACCGACAATTTCATCCGAAATCTCTTTAATTTTGGAAACGTCACTAAGAATTTCGTTTATGCTGTCAAGATTTGTTCTTGAGAGTTCCAGAATCTTCGTATGATCGGCGTGAATGATGTCCTTTTCCCGCTGTATACAGTTGCTCGGAGAATCGAAGCCAAGCACAACCCTCTCGGCCATTTCATGGCATGACTTCGACCCGCAAGCCCCGCAATCGAATTTCCGCTGTGATTCGGTGTGTTTATGCAGCGCAACGAACGCATTCTCGATTTGATCGTTGGTCGGCTTGGCTGTTTTGGTATCTTTGGGATGATATTGTCTCAAAAAATCATGCAGTTTGAGCGTGCGGTCAAATTCTTCATAAAGCATATCAAGCTGCTGTCTGTCAAAGTTGTCATATACAAATTTCCGCTGCCGCTCCATTACGGCACCGGCATCGAATCTGCTCTGATTGGTTTTCGGACAGCCTGTGCCGACATTGCAACCCTCCGGGCAGTTCAGCACGTCAAATATGACAGGCAGATTGCGCCCGCGCTGTTCGGCATATTCATACAGCACATCGTATACAATATCCTGACCCTCAGCTTGGTCTATTCGCACCTGTTTCCCGAGATACAGCTCAACATTTTCCTTTAATCCTCCCGGCATGGAAAATACGCGCCCCATCGATGCTTCATCGTGGTCAAAGCCGGAAGATTCGGACGGCAGCCGTATATTATTTTTCTCTATGTAATCCTGCAATTTCTTCAAGGTTATGTTGTAGCTCACATACCCTGTGTCCTCAAATTCCTGCGCCTTTGCGATGCAGGGTGACAACGCCGCAATCTTTGTGCTTATATTTTGATATTTTTTCATGTAGATAGCAGTACACAGCATTGGGCTCTGCGCTTGGGAAAGATAGGGAATCAAGTCATGTTCATGCAGCAGTATATAATTGACTATCGCGGGGCAAGGCTGTGTGATGACCGGCTTAAAATTGTTCTTTTGCACATACCGGATGTTTGCCCATGTGCATATGTCAGCACCCAGTGACACATCGTATATCTTGCGAACGCCCAAATTTCTAAGCCATGAAAATACCCGTTCGTAGTCAAGGCTGCCTGAGCGGATGGCGGGCGCGGCAAACACAGATATGGGAACACCGCTTTGCAGGTCGCGGATAAAGCGTTCGGTATCATCCAAATAATCGCGGACACCGTGTCTGCAAGCGATTATACACGCTCCGCAAGCGATACATCTGTCGGTGTTGATTTTAACTTTTATCTGATTTTCTTTTTCATACGCGATGCTCGCCCCCAACATGGGACACGCCCGTATACATTTGTTGCAGCCTACACAGGTTGTCTCATCGTTAGTAATCAGCTTTCGCATGATATATCCTCCTAGGCCGTTATTTACATCATTATACACCAACCTGCGACAAATGTATATAGGAAAATTCAGACGGCTTACGGTATGCCGCTTCCCGTCCGTAGGGTGCGCCGCCCTCGGCGCACCGTTTGTTAACATCGCGTTTTATTCCAACGGTGCGGCATGGAAGCCGCACCCTACAAATCCGCACCCAATACCCCTCCTTGGAGGAGGGGCGGCACGCAGTGCCGGGGTGGTCGCAGGGACGAGCTGAAGTCATAATGAATCGTTCGATTAGTTTTTTTTCGCTTCCTCGATAACTTCGTTTATGACATCAAGAGCTTTCTCAGTATTACCACTTTCAAGGAGAGCTTTTACAGAAAGAAGAATTGTAAGGAGTTCTAAGCGTGTCACTTCATTCACCTCCAATTATACAAAACAATAATAGCACAAATCTAAATCAAATGCAAATCTTCAACAACAAAAATTACAGCCGAAAATTCAGACGGCACTTGATTTTTAGGGCAGTCCGTCTTATAATAGAATCGGGAGTTGATATTTTATGTTGAAAACGCGCCGCGTATTAGTGCTGATGCTTGTATTCGCGCTTGTTTTTCCCGTCAAAGCGGGCGCGCTTTTTACAGGTATGCGGTATATTCGCGCCGACTCCCCGATTCCGGCAATTTTCGCCAGAAAATCTGTGGAACGCACGGAAGAATACAGAGAAATTGTCGATACGGTTAATGAATATGAAGAAGAGGACGAAATAATTGACGGATTTAACGAGAGGGACGAATATGACCTCGCGGAAGACGAAGATGATATCGGCGGCGATACCGATGAGGACAAAGATGAATCGGACGGCGGGAGTGATGAACCTATTGAGGTCACATCAATTAACCTCAGCCCGCAAATCCTTGAGCTAAAAACTAATCAGTCCGCGCGGCTTAACGCCAAATGCCTGCCATCGAACGCGAACGATAAATCTATCTTATGGTTTTCGTCCGATTCCGCTGTTGCGGAGGTTTCCGATGACGGCGAGGTAACCGCCTTAACGGAAGGCACAGTCGTTATTACCGCAATGAGCTATGAAAGTCCGTGGATTTATGAGACTTGCGAGATTACGGTCAAGAAAGACTATGTCAGTTCGATTGTACTGGGCAAACGCTCCGTCAGGCTTTCCGTAGGTACGGTGATGCCGATACCTGTCGCGGCTTTACCTGATTCCGCCTTTGACCGTTCATATACTTGGAGCTGCGATGACGACAGCGTTGCGGAGATGACGGAGGATAATGTTCTAAGGGCGTTAAGCCCCGGCACTGCTGTCTTTACCGTCACCGCTAACGACTATGACGAGGGTTCTAAACCCGCTGAGAGCAAACTGTATGTGACGGTTATATCCGCCGCCGACTACTACTGCACGCTCGGCAAGACGATAACATTTACTGCGGATATACTCGCGCAGAACCCGGAAGATTTGCGCTGGAAAGTGTATCGGTTGGAAAACGGTGTCTCTTATAGTACCAACTCAAGTGATGTTGGCATTGAAACCAGAAATCTTACGTGCAGGTTATCGGGCAGGACGGTTGGCGAATACAGGGTTGAGATATCCGACCCCGATAACGAGTGGAATGTACGGACGATTCATGTAAGTGTTAAAGAACCTGTCAAAAAAGTCACCGCTTACTTAAAAGGCGATGAAGAGAGAAAGAAAATACGCCGCGCCGAGCTGACAATCAATCAGAACGGCACAAGCCCCGCTTCCTTGCAGATATACGCTTTGCTTGAACCCGAAAACGCGACTTATAAGGATGTATACTGGCGGTCGTCAAGACCGGAAGTGGCAACAGTTGACGAGGATGGGCTTGTAACGGCGGTTTCAACGGGAAGCGCGGTTATTTCCTGTATTTCGGTAACGGACGGGAAAAAATCTAATATCACCGTAAACGTAAAATACAACTCAAACACAATTACACTAAACAAAACAGAGCCGATTACCCTGCGCTTAGGCGATTCCGCGCGTTTGAAGGCAACGCTTGAGAAGTCAAGAAATGTTTCGGACGCGGTTTTATGGAAATCAAGCAACCCCGGCGCGGTGATTGTAAAAGACGGCAAGATTACCGCCGTAGGCACGGGTACGGCGGTGATTACCGCTTCAACAGCGGGCGGGAACAGAACCGCGTCCGTTACGGTCAAGGCGGTTATAATGCCGAAAAAACTAATTGCCGAGAGCAGGACGATTGAACTGCGAGCGGGTGAGTCCGGCGATATAAAGATTAATTTTGAGCCGTTTGATGTCACGGAAAAAACCCTCAATTACGATTCCAAAGACGAGAGAATTGCCGTGGTTGACGGCACAGGCAAAGTAAAAGCGATGTCACAGGGTACAACGACTGTGACTGTTACGGCGGCAAACGGGAAAAAGGTAAAAGTAAACATAGTGGTTAGGTAGAATCGCATAAACAAACCTCACCGGGGTAAAATATCCCGGTGAGGTGATTTGTTTTGAACATAAGACGTACCGACCTTGCGGTCGAGGCGCGGGAACTGTGGCAGGAGAGCGCGAAAAAAACAACCGCTTTACCCGGAGTTGAGGCCGAGGATGATTTTAGCGAAAACTATAAAATAACACGTGTTCGGATATTGGATGAGCAGGGCGCGGAACTGCTTGGAAAGCCCGTCGGGCTTTATATAACCCTTGAATTAGGCGACTATTACGTGCGCTCCAACCCCGATGCGTTTGCGGGGGCGGTACGGGCATTGGCGGCGGAGATTCGCCCGATGCTGCCCGAAAATGTCAATAAAACCGCGCTGATTGTAGGACTTGGCAACCGCAGTATTACCCCCGATGCCATAGGTCCGCTTGCCATGGAAAACATAATCGTCACGCGCCACTTGGTGGAAAAAATGCCCGATATGTTCGGGCATATGCGGCAGGTTTCGGCTCTCACACCCGGAGTTCTGGGTACGACAGGGATAGAGTCGGCAGAGGTTATACGCGGAGTGATTAACCGCACTAAGCCTGACTTGCTTATTATTGTTGACGCGCTCGCCTCACGTTCACTAAACCGCCTCTGCACCACAATACAGGTCGCGGATACTGGTATTGTACCCGGGTCGGGCGTTGGCAACGCCCGCGCCGCGTTGAACAAGGAAACGCTGGGTGTTCCCGTGCTTGCGGTCGGTATCCCGACCGTTGTTGATGCCGCGACAATGGCGGCGGACTTGATAGAACAGGCGGGAATAGCCGAAATTGACCCGGGAATTTTAGAAAAATACGGAAACGGACTTATTGTAACGCCGAAAGAAATAGACAGCCAAGTAAACGATGTGGCGCGTGTCGTGGGTTACGCAATCAATATGTGCCTGCACACAGATTTGAGCGTTGAGGATATAACAAACTTCCTCTCGTAACTCGTAACTCTCAACTCTCAATTCTCAACTCTCCACTGTCATAACCCCGAACTTGTCCCCATATAATTAAGCGAGCAGGAGGGGGCAATTTACGAATGAGCAAATCGATAATAAGTTTTTTAACAATGGCTCTGCTTACATGGGAGCTTTACGGTCCTACATTTTCGCATACGCTGTTTTTCGAGCTTGACGCATCGTTACCAAAACCGATACGCGCCGCCGTTGAAGTTCCTTTGCTGAATCCTGTTCAGATTCTTCACATACCAACGCCGCAACCTTACAAACCCATTGAGTATGATGCCGAACCCGGTATGTCGGACGAAAACGAGCCAACGGAAACACCCGACAAAACGGATGAACCGCAGGAGGTGACGCTGCGCTCGCCGGGGGGTAAAGATTTTTTAATCTCGGGGGACGTGGTAATACATAACGAGACCTCAAAAACGATTGATATGGACAAGGTGATGTCGCGCAAGCTCGGGATTGAACTGCCGGATGGAAGCCCGCAGATTTTGATTGTACACACTCACGGCGGATGCGAGGGTTATTGGGACGAGGGTGACGTTGTCGGTATCGGTGAGCGTCTCGCGGAACTGCTGACCGCCGCAGGGTTTAACGTCTTGCACGATAAAACGCCGTATGACGAGGGGAATTTCAGAAACGCTTACAGCAACGCCTTAGACGGCATTGCCAAAACACTGAAAGAAAACCCGTCCGTTCAAATCGTACTGGATATACACCGTGACGCGATTGCCGCCGCAGACGGAACCGTTAGGAAGCCTGTATTTCAGGCGGGCGATGAAAAAGCGGCGCAGCTAATGTTCGTTGTCGGCACAAATGGCACGGGACTGCCGCATGATAACTGGCCGCTGAACCTGTCGCTGGCTGTTCATCTGCAAAAAATTCTGACACCCGCGCACCCGGATTTAATGCGCTCGATAAATCTTAGGCGCGAGCGTTTTAATCAGCACGCCACAAGAGGTTCGCTTATCCTCGAAGTTGGGGCGTTGGGGAACAATTTCAGCGAAGCGTTGCTCTCCATTGAACTGTTTGCGGAGGGCATGAGAGAGTTATTCTTTGGATGAGTTTGTTATCAATCTGTAGCCGACCTCTCTGACCGTCTGTATATACTTAAACTTGGCAATGTCATTTATTTTTTTCCGCAGTCGTTTTACAGTGCTGTATAAGCTGTCGAGCGACACCTCGCCGTCATCGTTATAAACCTCTTGAAGAATCATTCCGTGCGACAAAACATTCCCCCGGTTAATCATTAGATATTGCATTAGTTTCATTTCCAAACCGGTAAGAAACAATTCCTTGTCTTTGATAAATGCCTGATGATAATCAGCGGCAATAAGGATATCCCCGTGGGATATGATTCTGCTTGGGGATTTTCGCTTTTTTGCGCGTTTGTTAATGCTGTTTATTACCGCGACTACCCCGTTCAAATCTTGCTGCTCGGAGATTTCAGAGTATGCGCCGTAAGCGTCTGCTCCGTTATTCAACGCATCATCGCGTTCAATTTCGTTGTAATTAGATGTGGCGATTAAAATAGGGGCGTTGGTTTCCTCGCACAAGATTCTCAACTGCGGCATATAGTCCACATCATCGGCGACAATATCAATAAAATACAGCTCATCTGTTTTTGACCGTTCTATCTCAATCGCCTTTTCTATACCCTCTGTCATAGTGTCGGCTCTGATTCCCTCTATTCCGCGCTCTTTCCAAAGCACTTTATAAAGCTCAAAGACCTTAATGTTCTTTTCTATTGATATATAGAAGCAATTCAAATTAAACCCCCCTTATTTTCAATATGAGGACACACGGCGGCGCGAATCTGAAAGGCGCGGCATTTACTGTAATGCTGACAGCAGTAAACGCTGCTGTTTTTATTTGGGTTTTCATATACACAATAATTGCACAGCACTTGATTTTTCGGAACAGGCAACAGTTGAAGCAGCCACAGAATCCCGAAAGGAACGGCAAGTGTGAGAAATATAGCGCAAATCTGTCCCGCTGTCCCAAAATGAAGGTAAATCCAGTTTATGAACCTAATAGTGTACTCATTCATAATTGCCTTCCCAAGAATTGTATCTGTCGTTCAACTCTTTGATGTTGTTATTTTTATATTCTTCTAATTTGTTATCCGGCAGCCATAACATCATACTGCTTGAGCATTGCCCGGTATTATCAATATAAATACCGTCTATCGAGCAGTTGAGGTCTTTGTTATAGATACAGTGAATAAACTCACAGTGCATTCTTATCCCCTCCAAGAATTTAATAAATGCAATGCCATAAAACTGATTATAAACTGCCAATCTGTCATTTATCTGTCATTTGATGTATATATCGCCCGGTTATTTTTTGGCGGACGGTCAACGACCGTCCTTTATTAACATTTCCAAGAATTTAGTAAATATCGGCATAATGATAACACTTTGTTTGTATCGCGTCAACTGATTTTGAGATAATATACTAACATAATGTAATCGAGGTGTTATTATGGCTACCGCAAAAATACAAACAGGAATAAGATTTGAAGAGGAAATGTTAAGCAAAATAGCATATATTGCCAAGAAGAATCGCCGTTCATTAAATGCACAATTAGAGTTTCTCGCACAAAAATGTATTGAAGAATATGAGTTGGAAAACGGAAAAATAGAGATTGCCGATTCTCTTTAATATTTAATATATATCGAGCCGCTCGATATGTCAATATCAAGCTGTGTGATAATTCTCCTTAAAGGGAGGATTTTAATATGCTTGGGAAACGGATTAAGAAAATGCGTACTGCCGCAGGTTTCAGTCAGGATACGCTGGCTAAGAATTTAGGTATAGCTCAAAACACATTAAGCGGTTATGAAACAGATTCCAGTATGCCGAATTATGATATGGTAGAAAAAATTGCGGCATTTTGTGAGTTTGAGGTAATCTTTATTGACAAAAACAGCGCGGAATCAATTTAATTAACTTGTGCTTCAGTGCTGCCGTTATGCTCTTGATGAGTTGAAAAACGAAAAAACTCCATGAAAAAACTCCCGATTGAGGGAGTTTTCATATTTGGTACTGCGGGGTTTTTGAATTTTTTGCTTGACAAACTTAATCTTGTGTTGTAGAATACATTAGCCGCTTCAAAAAGGCTTTTTAAGTGTACCGCGCAAGCGCGATGCCGCCTTTAGAGCGAGACTCTATACAAGAGGGAGAAAATAAAGTAATGGTAGCAATTATCGAAACCGGCGGCAAACAGTACAAGGTCGCGGAGGGCGACATCATCTACGCCGAAAAATTAAACGTCGCGGAGGGTGACGACATTAAGTTCACCAGTGTTCTGGCAGTTTTTGAGGACGACAAGATTAAGTTCGGAACACCCTATGTCACAGGTGTCAATGTCTCAGGCAAAATTCTTAAAAACGGGAAAAACAAGAAAATAACTGTGTTTAAGTTTAAGGCTAAAAAGAACTACCGCAAAAAAATCGGTCATCGCCAGCCATACACAAAAATTCAGATTAATACCGTAGCGGTGGTATGATAAATAATTCGATAATTTATGGAGGAAGATAATAATGGCTCATAAAAAAGGCGTCGGGTCATCGCGCAACGGGCGCGACTCGCAGTCAAAACGTTTGGGCGCGAAACGCGCCGATGGACAATATGTACTTGCAGGCAACATTCTTTATACCCAGCGCGGCACAAAAATACATCCGGGTACTAATGTCGGGCGCGGCAGCAACGACTCGCTTTTTGCGCTTGTATCCGGCAGGGTGCGCTTTGAGCGTATGGGACGCGGCCGCAAAAAGGTGTCCGTCTACGCAGAGGAATAATGGCAGATTTTATGTTCATTGACGTTGCGAATATAACGCTGTCATCCGGGCGCGGCGGCAACGGCGCGGTGTCATTTCACCGCGAGAAATATGTGGCGGCGGGCGGTCCGAACGGCGGAGACGGCGGGCGCGGCGGACATATATACATTGCCGCAGACGATAATCTCTCAACGCTGATGGATTTTCGCTACAAACGCAAATATGCCGCCGCTAACGGCGATGACGGCGGAGCGCGTACACGCAGCGGTCGTGACGGCGCGGATTTGACTATAAAAGTGCCGCGCGGAACTCTAATAAAAGACGCGAAAACGGGACGGTTGCTGTACGATGCGAGCGTAAGCGAACCGTTCCTTTTGGTGCGCGGCGGGCGCGGCGGATGGGGGAACAAGCATTTCGCTACTCCCACACGTCAAACGCCGCGTTTCGCGAAATCCGGTAATGACGGCGTTACACTTGAAGTGATATTGGAGCTTAAACTGCTCGCTGATGTGGGGCTTATCGGCTTTCCCAATGCCGGGAAATCTTCGTTGCTGTCCGTAATATCGGCGGCACGCCCCAAAATTGCGGATTACCCTTTCACTACGCTGATGCCGCACTTGGGCGTTGTGAGTGTGGACGATGTGTCATTTGTCGTTGCCGATTTGCCCGGTCTTATCGAGGGCGCGGCGCAGGGCGTGGGACTTGGGCATGATTTTCTGCGCCATATTGAGCGATGCCGCTTGCTGATACACGTTGTTGACATGACATCCTTGAACGGCGCGGTACATGACTATGACACGATAAATGCTGAACTCGCCGAATATTCTCCCGATTTAGCAAAACGACCGCAGATAATCGCGGCAAACAAATCGGATATTTGCGAGGATAACGCCGAATATGAAGCACTTGCCAAACGCGCCGTGCCGCGCAAGGTTGTCGCCATATCCGCGGCAACGCGGCAGGGCATAGACGAATTGTTAAACGCCGTTGCGGCGGAGCTTGCGGCTCTGCCGCCGATACAGGTGTATCAGCCCGAAGTGTCCCTTGAACCCGAGCCGCCGAAAGACCGTGATTTTACCATCCGCCGCGATGACAGCGCGGCATGGGTCGTCGAGGGCGAGTGGCTGTACCGCGTTATGCGCGACATACGGTTTGACGACCACGAACAGCGGCAGTATTTCGATAGGTTGCTTCGCAAGGTGGGTGTTATGGATATGCTGGAGGCAAAAGGCGTATCGGAGGGCGACACCGTGAAGATGTTTGACTTGGAATTTGAATATGTGCCGTGAGATTGACAACTACCAGTAACCCTGCGAATAAAAATTCAAACAACGGAGAATCGAAATGATGGAGAACTCTTTAACGATATACGGCGCGTTTATCAAAGAAATTAAAGACCTCGTTTATCGCCGTCAATACGAAGCGATGAAGAAGGTTAATGCCGAATTGATTCAGCTTTATTGGGAAATCGGCGGAGAGATTGACCGAAAACAGCGCGAACAGGGGTGGGGTAAATCTGTTGTCGAAATTTTAGCAAAGGAGCTTCAAAAAGAGTTCCCCGGTGTCAAAGGTTTTTCGGCTCGTAATCTTTGGCTGATGCGGCAATTTTATGTTGAATACTCACAAAAAGCAAATCTGAAACCAATGGTTGCAGAAATTCAAAACGCAATTCTGCCGCCATTAGTGGCAGAAATAAGTTGGTCAAAGAACATTATAATAATGCAAAAATGCAAAGACCCGCTTCAACGTGAGTTTTATATCAAAATGACAAAGCGTTTCGGGTGGACGAAAGATGTTCTAATTAACAATATCGAAAACCGAGCGTTTGAAAAATACCTCACCAATCAAACAAACTTTGACGAAACCGTACCCGAAAAGTATAGACTGCAAGCCAAGCTCGCCGTCAAAGACGATTACAATTTCGATTTTATCGAAATGGGACTTGAACACAGCGAGGCGGAACTCCAAGCAGGTATTATGAAAAATGTACGAGATTTTTTGGTAGAAATGGGCGGTTATTTTACATTTGTCGGCGACCAATATCACCTTGATGTTACTGACGATGATTATTATATTGACCTGCTTCTGTTTCACAGGCGGTTGCGCTGCCTTATAGCGATTGACCTTAAAATAGGCGAGTTTAAGCCGGAGTACGCCGGAAAAATGCAGTTCTACTTATCCGCGCTTGATGAAACAGTGAAACTTCCGGATGAAAACCCATCTATAGGGATTATTATTTGCAAAAGTAAAAAGCGTACAAGGGTTGAATACACTTTGAAAAAGACAAACGCGCCAATCGGTGTGGCTACATATTCCTATTACGATAATCTGCCGGAGGATATGCGCGGTATGCTTCCGTCACCGGACGAGATAGCAGCCCTTATCGAGGGAATTGACGATATGAGCGTGAGTGAATAACTGGGAGGGCGACACCGTGAAGATGTTTGACTTGGAGTTTGAATATGTACCGTAAAATCAGAAAGAGAAAAGGTATGATTATTTTCGCTTCCGTTATTTCAATAATCGCGATTTACTTAATTGTACAGTTATTTCTTTGCAATATTGCGGTAAAGAATGCTTCCAAACGGCTTGAAACATATGATTCAAAAGTAATTGAATTAAGTTACGGTACAATGACTTATGCCGATAAAGGCAGCGGTGATGTAATTCTATCAATTCACGGGATATTCGGAGGTTACGACCAAGGCTTTGACACGGTCGCCGATATGGTTTCGGATTATAGAATTATTGCTCCGTCACGGTTCGGATATTTAGGAAGCGACATTCCGGAAAACCCAACACCAAAAGAACAGGCAAAAGCATTTGTCGAATTATTAGATGAGTTGAATGTTGACAGGGTATATCTTTTAGCCACATCGGCAGGCGGTTCGGTTGCTATTCGGTTTGCTCTCGATTATCCCGAACGGACAAAGGGATTGATTTTATATTGTTCAGGCGCGCCTTCAATAGAAAAACCTGACACATATTCCGAATACGCAGGTCCACCGGCGTTCTTGTGCAACAATTTTGGAATGTGGCTGTTAAAATCGTTTTTTAAGCCCGTAATGGGAATGGAATCAAGCACTATTTACGGTATGCTCCCCGTAAATGAGCGGCGTGAAGGAATCATTAACGATGCTTCTATAACAAATCCCGATATGGAAAGAAATTATGACGAATATAAAATTGAAGAAATGAGAGTTCCTGTTCTAGTCTTTCATGCGAAAGACGACAAAATGGTAGACTATGAGCAGATGAACCAAGCTGTCGGTCGCTTCCCGAATTGTACTTTTATTGTGTTTGAAACAGGCGGCCATTTAATGGTCGGAAACGGAGAAAAAATCGACACTGAGTTAAGGAACTTTTTAGTAGGAGGTTAATATGGCAGGACATTCAAAGTGGAAGAATATAGCCCACAAAAAGGGCAAAACCGATGCCCAACGCGCCAAGCTGTTTACAAAACTGTCGCGCGAGATAATTGTCGCGGTGCGTGAGGGCGGCGCGAATATAAATGACAATTCGCGGCTCAAGGATGTCGTGGCGAAAGCTCGCGCGGGCAACGTGCCGCAGGACAATATAAAGCGCGTTATTGAAAAGGCTGCCGGAGGCGGCGGCGGCGCGAACTATGAAAGCATTTCTTACGAGGGCTACGGGCCGTCCGGTGTCGCCGTAATCGTTGAAGCGATGACCGATAACCGCAACCGCACAGCATCCGACTTGCGCCACTATTTCGACAAGTACGGCGGCAACTTAGGCGCAACGGGATGTGTTTCATGGAGTTTTGACAAAAAAGGTGTACTTATAGTCGATGGCGAGACGTTCCCTGATGAAGATAAGGTTCTTGAGGACGCGCTTGATTGTGGGGCGGACGACTTCAACTCAAGTGACGGCACGCACGAGATAACGACCGCGCCCGATGATTTCAGCGCGGTACGAGACGCTATGGAATCGCGCGGTTATACTTATATCAGCGC
>Ga0082212_10000459_pt1 | contig 59143 bp, 46 predicted proteins | sample TergutNt197P3_FD_71548 | JGI IMG/M metagenome (GOLD analysis project Ga0082212, IMG submission 71548) | Neocapritermes taracua P3 segment gut microbial communities from Petit-Saut dam, French Guiana - Nt197 P3 | ecosystem: Host-associated > Arthropoda: Insects > Digestive system > Gut ... | reverse complement strand
CCTGAGAGAGGCGGCCTCGCGGGCCGCGGCGGGGCCGCCGGGGGCGATGGGCTGGTAGGCGCCCCCGGCGTCCTTGCGCAGGTAGCTGATGCCGCTGCTGGCGGAGGCGAGGCGGCCGCCCGTGGCGTTGCCCCGGTTATGCTCCAGGCAGGCGCAGCAGGGGAAGTCGGCGGGGAAATGGTGGTGGGCGCCGCAGTCGCAGTGGTTCGTGCCGCCGGGGTGGCAGTTCCCGTCACATTCGTGTTCCTCGACCTCGACGGGCGGGAGGATGCGCTTGCAGTAGGCCGCGGGGCAGTTGGTGGTGAAGGTTCTGCCGCCGCAAATGAAGGTCGCGGTGACGGTGTCGTAGTTGCAGACGTGGCGGGAAGCAGTCATGTTAATCTCATTCCTTTTTGCGGATGAGCCATAGGACGGCACCAGCACAGAGGGCGGAGAAAATGCCGACATAGACCAAAGGGTAGCTAGGCAGGGATGCCTTCACCTTGTCTTCGGGGATGTTGCCCGTTGGTTCATCTTCGGTAACGGGGGCTTGCTCTGAAACGCATTCAGCTTGGGCAGCAGCGGGCGGTTCGTGGTCGGGCAGTGCCTTTTGAGCAGCGGTTCCGATCCGGTTGATTTCTTCCTGCCGCCGTTTTTCCAATTGCTCAAGTTCCGGCTTGTGGCCGCCCCAAGCCTTTTTGGCCGCTTGAATGGTCGGGGCAAACAATTCGAGGTCGCCTTCCTCCAGGTAGAAGTCGGACTTTGAGAAAATGCGGGGGTCGTAAATGACACAGCGGAGCGCGTGGCTTTCAACGTCAAACAAGATGACGTTCCCGTTTCCCGCGTCTCTCCATGACTCGACCCGCCTTGTCTCGAGGTCGAGTTCCTCGCTGGACAGGCTAAGGACGTTTTCATCGGCTTGTCTCTCGAAGTGCCTGTCAAGCGCATCACGGAGGCTCTGAAACGGGGGCGCCCCGTCCTGCGGCGGGATGCTGTGGGCAGAGGCATACATGACGGCCGCGAGTTTTTGCGCTGAAAAATAATAGGTGTGTATCGCGACAGGGCTTGCCTTTACGTTCGCCTCCATCAGAACCGCAACACTTGCGTGTTCGTGCTTTTCCCCCGTTGCGAGTTGGGCTCTGGCGACACGAAACGGGAGAATCGGAATTTCCGGCTTGAACACATTGGGGTGTGCCGCCTGTACGGCATCGCACGTCATGCCGAACGTGACCCCTTGGGGCAGGAACGGCTCAGGTATTCCACCTGCAAACAATTGACATGCGGCAATATGGGACACGGAGACGAGAATCGACAGTTGGCTGCGCATTATTTACTCCTTTGCTTGGGCGGCGGTGGCGGCGGTTGCGACTCCAAATAGTCGGACTCAACACACTTGGGCGACAGGGTCCAGTATACTCCGATGATTTTGCCTCGGGCGCCGCACAAATAACCACGCCCGATAAAGACGCCGAAGAATGTCGGGAAAACCGCTTTCACATCCCCGTCTGGACACAAGCGAATAATATGCCCAAACGGGATGCCCGTGTCCTCGCAACTGTATAGCGAGCCATCTGCGTAGCCGAACCGCCACTTTGACTGCCCCGTCCTCATCTTCTCCTGCTCGGCGGCGACCTTTTCCTGCAAGGCTTGGACATCCGGAAAAAACAAATGCCAAGCCGCATAAGCGAAGAACACAACCGTCACAGCAACAACACCTTTCCAGCCGTGTTTTGAAAGCATATTACGCCTGTTCAACCTGAGCAGATCAGAACGAATCGCCGTAGGCATAATCATTTCCCTTTATCCCGTTTTTTGCTTCCCTCTCATTCGCGCATTTCCTGCAAATCCCGGATCTCTTGTTCTCGTTTTTAAATCCTTTTCTGAGCATCCTCTAACGCTGGCGCAAGTTTTGTCCGATACGTTTCCTCATCCACAAAGAAATCCTTTCCCGTGCGCCCCCTTACCGCTGGGTCCCCTGTGTCCGAGCATTAAACTCTTTCATGTGCAACCTGTGACACCACTCCCGCTCTTCGCCCGTGAACGTGCGTCCGCAGACCGCCATGATTTTCAATGTGCCGTGAATTGCCCCGCCAGGCACAAAGCGCACAGACAGATTGGGTTCCCACGCCTCTGCACTGCCATAAATTCCGCTGACCTCTCCCGCTTGCAGCGAGATAACCTCTTTCCGCCCACTGTCATGTGTGATTTCGAGCGAGGCATCTGCGTCAAGACACCCCTCATACACAACGTGTAATGCGCCTGTGAGGAACGGGTGCAGAGATGCCCGGACAGAGATTTCATGTTCCTTGGAAAGGTCTGTCAATGTCACGGTCTGACTGGAATGCTGGTAGCCCCGCCAGCATACGACAACCATTAGAGCCACAAGCATAATGAAAGTCACACAGCCCCAGCCATAACACCTACGCCAAATGTTTTGAGTGGGATCTTCTTCCCTCATTTCCTGACTCCTTTATTGCCTTCCATCTTCTGCTTGAGCTCTTGGGTCTCTGCTTTTGCCTCCTCGCTTTTTCGACGCAACTGCTCGTAATGCGGCGCAAGTTTGGGCAGGTCATCAGGCTCAATGAAAAAATCCCTCCGACCGAAATACTTGCTGTCGAACACGATTACCTACGTCCCCCAGAGGCGCCAGACCTTGCTTCACGCGGCAGAACAGCTCCTGGTCCGCATAGCTGGCGTACCCGCTGTAATAGGGGGCGTAGCGTGACAGCCCGCACGTGTCTTTCACATTGGCCTTCGTCCCGGACACCGCCTCCCGCGCATCGCTCATTTCCGCCCCGCCTTTTTTCGGGTAAGCGCCCATACGGCGGCGGCGCCGCCACCGAGGATGAGGGCGGCACAGAGGATGAGCATGGCCACGCCTGTGTTGCGCTGCCTGATGAAAATCTGGTGCGTCCTGCGGTATTCCTCTTCCATCCACTCCACTTCCTTTGCGTCCTCCTCTTTCAGTCGCGCCTGCTCCTCGGGCGATAGCGGCGGCGCGGGCTTTGGAAGGCGCGCGATGCTCTCGGGCACCGCCTCCTTCGCCGCCTCCGCGTCCATCCCCGACTCGACCTGCAGTGCCCTCCAGCACTCCACATACAACGAGTGATGCCCCTCGATGTAGTCATCCCGCGTCCCCATTATCTTGTCGCGCCCGGTTGACCAGAAGGCAAACATGTCGCCGCCCTGCGCATACCCGATAGGCTCCCCCCACGGGTCCGTGAGGTCTTTTTTTTCAAGCAGGAATTCGCCGGCAATCGAATATCGGGTCAGGTCGTCTAACGAGTCTGGGAAATCGTTTCCGCTTCTAGCCCTATAGTCAAGTAATGCCAGCCTAATCTTATCCATTTGCACGGCAAATGGGTTTACCCCGCTACCGGAGCATCCTATGTGCAGCATTATCCCGAGAAGCGCCAAGACACGCCTGACATTTGGTTTTAGTTTCATCTTCATGCTTTTCTCTTTCCGCGTCACCGTCTTGCCCTTTACGAAGGCGTTTTATGGGGGGGCTTGCGCACCCCCCGAACCCCAGTCCCTGGAGACCTTCCCCTGAGTGCCGATCACTTTCCAGCGGCAGAACAGCTCCTGGTCCGCGTAACTGGCGTACCCGCTGTAGCTGACCTCCCCGCCCACATAGTTTGCCAGCCCGCAGGTGTCCCGCTGGTTGATTTTCGTCCCAAGCTCGGCCTCGCGGGCGTTGCTCATTCCCGCCCCGCCTTTTTACGGGCGCGCGCCCGTACGGCGGCGGCGCAGATGCCGAGGGTGAGCGCGATGCCGACAACCTTGGCATTCCTCAGGAAAGACCGCCGCGCCCTTTCCAGCTTTTCCATCTGCCGCATCGCTTGCTCCTTTTCCTTGGCGGCCTCCTCCCGGCTCTGGTAAGGCGGGTTCTGCGTCACTACAGCGGGCGGGGCTCCAGCCGCCGACCCCTGAACCGCATTCGTCCCCTGCCTGACGGCGGCAGGGGTCTCGCGGGCTTTCCCGATTGCCTTATCCACATACTCTTGTGGCTCGCCATAGAAAATGTCGTCTGCAGTCCCCATTACTCTGTCTGCGCCGGACGACTGGAGATACCACCCGCGCCCGTCGCTTTCATACGCGAACGGCTCCCCCCATGTGTCCAGAAGGTACTCCCTCCACGAAGGGTCATGCCCCCAAATCTCTCCATTCGTGGTGGAATACTGGATGAACTCCTCCAGTGAGGCAGGCATATTACCCATTTCGTGTTTTGCCCAATAGCCATATAGTGCTGATCTAATTATAGCCATCCTGTCGCGATTCGGGATAACATAAGGCTGGCCTGCTCTTGGTGAAGCATACAGGCATCCTATGCCCAGCGTTATCCCGATGACAATTATAACCGCACATACTGCTTTCATGTCCATTTCTCCTTTTCTGTTTAATCAGTTTTCAGGGTTAGGAAACTGCGCTCCCCCAGATGACCAATCCTTGGAGGGATTCCCCTTGGGGGCCGTGATTTCCTTCCAGCGGCAGAACAGCTCCTGGTCCGCATAGTCCGCGTACTTACTGTAAGTCGGGTCAAAATTCGCCAGCCCGCACGTGTCTTTCCGGTTGATCTTCGTCCCCAGCTCTGCCTCGCGGGCGTTGCTCAGGCCGTCACCATCGCGATCCCACCTGCCGAGCCCGAATGGTGGCAACCGCACTTCGTTGTCGAGGCGGTCATGCCACCATTCATGCTCGCACAGTTTCGCCAAGGTATGGGCGCCTACCTTCCCCTCCCCGTTGGGGTAATTCTCCTCCGTGTAGGAACCGGGGACGTTGACGTCGAAAACGGGCTTCATGGCGATCTGTGAATGAGACCAGCGCCCCACATAATACTTGGTCCCCCAAAGGGGAGACCATACGTATTTGGCTGCCACGGTTAGCGTGGCGTCAAACTCGAACCCCATGTCCGTAAACGCCGGGACCACGCGGCCCTCCTTCCAGTAGTGGAACCATGCGCACTCCATCTCCCCCCCTTGGCGGATGGTGCGGTTTGCCGGGGCGAGGAAGAAGAACCACACGGGGCGCGTGACGGTCGCGTCCCCGACCTGAACGGTTATTTTCTTCTTGCCGAACCAGCGGTTGTCAGGGGGCATGAAGTCCGCGTACTTACTCTGCGGGTTCTCGTAGGTGACCTTCAGCTTCGGGTTCGTGCCGACACCGACATGAGGGCGGTTGTTCTTCACGTCCCACGGGTCCCATGTGATTTTCATCTCCGGCCCCGCCGGGAACTCACCGAGGTCGAACGACCAGTATATCTCCGCGTCCAGCGACTCGGGGAGGATTTTAAAGTGGTGGTTGTATGAGGTTAGTTCCTCCTTTTCCCAGAGAAGGCTGTTGGCCCAGCAAACCGTATCCCCCAACGGTTTTGCGATATCCCACGCGGTGATGGGCAGGGAGTGGGAGCAGTTGAAGTTGGTGGCGGCGCCCGTGCCGATGGCGTTTCGGAAGCCCATGGAACGTTATCCCCCGTTCCCCTGTTGGACAGGAGGCAGTTTGAACCGCCCGCTTAAATCCGTGCGCTTGTCGGCAGGGATTTTTTCCGCCTCTTCCTTGGCTTTCCTGAAATAGGCGGAGTTGTCGCGTTCGGCAAACCGTCTTGTTACCGCGAGGCGTTGTGTGCTGCCTGAGTAGTCGGGAAGCCCCGTGCACAGGAACCTGTCGAGCGATTCCGCAATGTCGCCGCGCCGCTCTTCCAGGACCCGCTCCAGCAGGAACGCGCAGAGGCTGTCCCACTCGACGCCCCTGGGGTTGTCCTGCCCCTTCTGGCGAATCAGCCGGAAGAAATTGGAATAGACGGCGTGCCAGTTCATCTTGGCGTAGCGCTCGTCTGCGGCCGCACGCCGGATGAAGCCGAGCGAGCCGATGCCCGCGAGCCTCATGTGCGCCATGACGGCGCAGAGCCGGATGCCCTCGTCGTCCATGCCGCTCATCTCCTCGATGAACGGGAGCGACGGCAAATCCCCGGCCTCGTCGAGCAGGTGCAGCATGCATTCGCAGTTGCGCAGCTCCTCGTGGGGTCTCGGCGACGCGCCCGCCTCTACCGCCTCGCGCGACGACCTCGCCACGGCCTTCGCCTCCTCCAGCACGGTCTCCGGCGGGATGTTGTTCTCCTTGGCGTAGCCGAGTATCCTCATCGCCTTGGCCGCCGCCATGTCACGGGTGACCCTCATCCCGTCCTGACGGGCCTTGGCGTCCGCCACGATTTCCAGGGCATCGGACCTGTAGGGGCTGGTCATAAGTTTCCGGAGCCGCTCCATCGGCCCAGTCTCCGCGAAATCAACGGTTATCGCACGGATGTGGGCGACCGCGCTTCTCGGTATCTCCACCGCGAGGTCAACGGGGGCTTCCCCTCTCTCTTGAATCTGCCTGTTGACCTCCCCCAGCCTGTCAATCTGGTTGGTCGCCCGCGTGAAGTTGGCAATCTCCCAGCGGATCAGGCCGAGCACCTTGGCCGCTTCCGTCTCCGCCCCCGCCTTGAAGTCGAGGGGCGCATAACCCAATGTCTGGCGGACGCTATTAACCCGTGCCGCGTTGCCCGCCGCCTCTGCCGTGTCCCCTGCGATTGCCCGTATCCGGTCGATCAGGGCGAGGTTTTCCGCCGCGCTCGCCCCTTCCCCTGCGGACGGCGAGATGAAGACCCGGCCGGGGTTCTCCGTCTTCAGCCCGAAGAAGAGGTTCATCCCGACGACCTCTCGCTCTGCCGTTTGCGCTGGAGGCATACCGTCCTGTTGCCCCTGCACGGCGAGTGCCGTTCCGACAATGCCTAATGCGAATAGCTTTCTCATTGCGCCCTCCTTCGTTTCGTTTTACTGGTGCTGGGGCTGGCGGGTCACTATCCCGTCCAGCCCCACGTTCACAAGGCGTTTCTCCCATATCTCCAAGGCGACATCCCCCTCGGAGAGCCCCGGCATCTCCGTGTATCCTATGCCATAGACATGACCGGAGGGGATAACGATATTGTTCCGCGTGGCCATGCCGAACATCAGCAGGCTCGAGACCACGCTGTCCAGCTTGGTGCCGGGCGGGTAATAGCCCCCTCCCCAGTCGAGCGGCAGATGGCCGGGCTGAAGCGGCAGGTCGTAGATGTTTGCCATGGGGTCGTCCTCCATCTCCTCATAGATGTCCTCCAGCCCGAACGCATGATCCACCTCATGCGCGGGGATCGCAGAGAACACAAACTTGGTGCTGATGATGATGCCTTTGGGGGAGCTCAGGGCCGCCGTGGTGCAGTCCCTGAACTCGCGGATGAAATAGAGTTCCAGCCCGCCCGTGCCGGAGCAGATGTCCATCAGGTCGTCCGCGCCCTGATGGACGCCGTTCGTGAACGTGATGTCGAGCCACTCGGTCCGGTTCGTGTAGTTGACGCTGGTGACGGTCAAATCCGCCGCCACCTGTTTCAGGTGCCAGTTCACGCCCGCGATGAGATTGGCGAGGTCATGCTCTTTAATAGCCTCGTTGCCCCCATAGTCATCCGCCACAATCCACGCCGTGACGGGGACGACCTTATGGTGCAGCACCTCGCCCTTGATGCTGGGCTTGGGGTTGAGCGTCATGCCGGCGATGCCCGCCTCCAGTGTGAACTCGCCCGCGGACAACCCCTCCACGGTGACGATGCGGCCCGTGTTGCCATGCGGGAACAATACCTTTTCAGCCCCCTGCGTGGCACTCCACGCAATGTCGGCATCGGGGATGGACGACGGCTCGACATCAATCTTGTACAGCACCCTGCCGCCCGGCCCCATTCCGCAACTGTTGTACAAGTTGGCACTCACATCCATCTCTATCGTGATAGGCTTGAACGTGATGCCGACCGCCGTGACGGGGATGGAGCGGGAGCAGGTGTAGTTGGAGGCGACGCCGGTGCCGGTGAAGGAGTGGGTGACCTTGGCGTCGCCGGGGGCGAGGGCCTCGAGGTAGGCGTAGTAGTTCACGACGTTGGTCAGCGCCTGCCCGGGCAGGGCGATGCGCTCGTCGCCGAGGTTGCCGTTGGCATAGACCTTCAGGCGGGACGCGCCGGGCGTGCCGTCCAGCGAGAGCACCGCGTCGCCGGGCAGGTGCGCGTGCCGGTGGTACTGCATGTTGCGCCACACGCCGGGTGCGGCGGGGATGAGCCACGCCTCTTCGGGGGGCTGGTAGCTCTTGGCTATGTCGCCGGGGCCGTGGGTGCCGTCGAGGTCGAAGTCCGCCCAGAGCGGCGCGTCGAGCGCGGTGAAGGCGTTGATCTCGGGGGTGCCGCCGTTGTCGCGCCGGAACACGAGGTGCCTGTCGCGGGGCAGGGAGCTTGGGGTCAGGCCCGTGACGTGGACGGCGGTGCCGGGCATGACGGCGTCGCCGACGTTGAGGGGGACGAGGTTGGTGGACTCCCCCGTGCGCACGGTCAGGCCGGGGTCGGCGGAGACGAGGCGCAGGTGGTTGGTCGCGCCCTCGCCGCCGCCCTGGGGTTTGTGCGCGGGGCAGGCGCAGCAGGGGAAGTCGGCGGGGAAATGGTGGTGGGCGCCGCAGTCGCAGTGGTTCGTGCCGCCGGGGTGGCGGCCGTCGGGGTGGAACGTCACGTAGTCGGCGGGGAAGCGCGGGGTGATGTAGGGGGCGGCGACCGGGACGCGGCCGCGGTAGAAGACGTTGGTGCCGTTGACGGGCGGGGCGTTGGTGCCGCCGTATTCGCCGCACCCGTGCGGGGGCGGGCCGCAGTATTCGACCTCGCAGGTCTCGCACCAGTAGCGGTGGCCGTGACAGTCCTCGCCGCACTCGTGTCCCTCGCCGGTAGGGGGGAGGATGCGCTTGCAGTAGGCCGCGGGGCAGTTGGTGGCGTAGGTCGGGCCGCCGGCGGCGAACTCCACCGTGACGGACGCGGGCATCGCGTCAAGGTCGGGCGTGATCGTGAAGGCGTCGCCCGTGAAGCGCAGGTCGCCGTACCGCCATGTGAACGAGCCCCAGAGGAAAGGCGGGTCGACCCGCGCCGTGAGGGTACGCGGGCCGGTGCTGTGGAAGCAGAGCGACGGCGGGCTGACGGTGACACTCGGGACGCCGACCAAACCGGCGGCGAACGTCCAGCCGATTGCGTTGTTGCCTGTCCAGCCCTCGCCCCCGGCGTACCCCAGCGGCGCGGGGGGGCTGTACTGGAGGATGACGGCGGGGGCGGCGGTGGTGACGGCGACGGAGTGGAACCCCATGGGTTCCTGCGCGCGGAACGTGATCGCGCCGTCCTCGCCGCGCCGCAGCCACACGTCCCACGCGCCGGGGTCGCGCAGCAGGAGGCGGCGCTCGCCCCCGCCCGCGCCGAGGCACAGCACCGCGCCGGGGTGCGGCACGGGCGCGTTGAGCGTGACCGTGATTTTGAACCAGTCGTGCGAGCCGCCGGGGTGCGTCACGGGCTTGCTGAGCGGGTCGTTCGGGTCCGTGCCGAACAAATAAACCTCCTGCCAGTCCGGCCACCCGTCCTGGTCCGTGTCGAGGTTGTCGTCGATGACCGCGTTGAGGGGAATCTTGTTGATGACCTTGAACAGCCAGTAAGGGTCTGCGCCGTCATACGGGGCCAGCGGGTCCGGGTCCGCCCCGTCCAGGGCGCCGTCGCCGTCGGAGTCCGGGTCCCTCGGGTCGCTGTCCGCCAAAAACTCGGCGTAATTGCTAAGGGAATCACCATCAGGGTCCGCGTCAGGATCAAGCCACTCGTTCGGGTCCAGGTGGTATTTCACCTTCCACCCGTCGCCCATGAAATCGCCCGCCGAACTGAACGAATACGGGTCGCTCAAACTCACAAGTTTTTCGTACGCGTCGGTGAGCCCGTCCTGGTCCGTGTCCGTCAGGTTCGCCGCCGTGAAGAACCCCGCCGCCGACCAGTCCCCGCCGCCCTGCGGCAGGTCGATCACGATCACGCAGCGCCGGGCCAGCAGCTCATCCGCCGTCAGCTCCCGCCGCCCCAGGAAGCACCACCTGCGCGCCAGCAGGCACGGCTTCCCGAAGATGTCGATCGCGCCCCCCGGCAGCGGGTACGACGCGTCCCACGCCGCCTCCAGCTCCACCGACGCGCCGCCGGCGCCGACGCGCGGCGCCGAGAGCACCAGCGGCTCCCCCGGCGACGGCCCCGCCCCCCCGCGCGGGGGCGCCGCGCCGCCCCGCCCCGCGCCCGTCGGCGCGGTTACCTGCGCCCTCAGCCACGGGAAGGGGTCAAGCCAAAAAGGGAAATAGGAGGCCAACTCAACGGCCTCCCCGGAGGCCTCGCCGAACCAAGCGACGGTCTCGCTGAACGACTCCTGCGAGCCGATCTGCGTGACATACGGTAATACGGCCGCCGCCGCCCCGCCCTGCTGCTGCACCTGCGGCGGCGGCTGGCCCTGCTGCGCCGCCGTCTCCGACAGCAGCGCCGCCCCGGCCGCGACCAGGCCCGCGACGGCGGCGACGCCGAACCCGTATCCCGTCACCTTCTTAACTTTAACGTTCATGCATTCCTCCCATTCAAAGCATCAAGTATAACGCCCCCCGCCGGGAAAAGTCAAGAGGGGTTTTAAGGGGGGGGGGAGGGGGGCGCGTTTTTTTCGCCGCGTGCGCGGCGATGATGCGCGGGGGCGCAAGGTTTCCGCCTTGCAATATTCATGATGCAGGGCGGAAGCCCTGCGCTCCCGGAAACCGAACCACGTGCGCGGCGGATGACGCCGGCGGCGTACGCCCCTATATTTTATGGGCATCCTTTCCCTTTTTCGGTTGACAGGATGGGGGGGGGTGGGGTAATCTTCATGTTTTAATCGTTATTGGGAGTAGGATATGAAGCATAGGGGTTGCGCGTTTGTGTTTGTCTTGACCGGGGCGCTGTTGCCGTTGGTTTGCGGGGCGGGGGTGAAGGCGCGGTATGTGCGCGTGGATAACCCGTCGGGGCTGGTGTTCCGCTGCCGTCAGCTGGAGGTGTACAGCGGGGGCAAGAATATCGTGCTGAATCATCCCGAGTGGGTGACGGGGACGACGCACCCGTTGCCGTCGAACAAGGAGCCGGACCGCTTGAACACGATCATCTCGACGGCGGAGTCGCGGGCGTGCAGGGATGTGGTGAACGGTGACACGAATGTGACGAGCGGTTCGGAGGAGTGGATCACGTGGCACGCGCCGGGCGCGGCGTATGAGTGGGGGCCGTGGTTCGAGATCGATCTGCAGGAGGAGGTGGAGGTCGATAAGGTCGTGTTCTACGGGTCGATGTGGCCGCGGTCGTTTTATGTGGATAAGGGCCACCGCACCATCTGCACGATGGATGCGAACAGGGTGGTGAACTGGGGGGTGCAGTTCCAGTATCATGACAAGGCGAATTTCCCGGACGGCATTTTCGCGTTCCCCGTGGAGAAGAAAACGAAGGCGGAGCTGCAGGTGGTCGGGACGAAGATCCCGCCGCGCGCGCTGGACTGGGTTCCGATGGATTGGATTCTGAAGGCGGACAGGGAGATCGTCCCGCCGGATGCGGAGGCGCGGATGGCGCGGTTCGCGCGGCGTAATTCGCCGGCGGAGGTCAAGAAGTTCGCGGATGATTTCTTCGCCATCCTGGATGAGTCCACGCCGGGGCTGGAGGGGGCGTTCAAGGCGTACCGCGCGGGGGAGCATCTGAAGGCGCTGGAGGCGTGGAAGGTGTACTGGTTCGCGAAGATGCGGCGGGTGAACCAGCATCAGGCGCTGAACCACAACAAGGCGTACAGCGCGGCGGGGGATGACCTGCTGAAGGGGCTGATGGTGACGATCATGTCGAACGAGGCGCGGGCGATTCGCTACACGCCGGGGCGCATCAGCTGGATCATCGTGCCGGAGGACAAGAACGCGCCGGACTTCAACAAGCAGCTGAAGGAGGCGCTGGCGGACGGCGAGCGGAAGGCGGGCGTGGGGAGCGTGTCGTGGCCGCTGCTGTATTCGTACCGCGTGAACCCGGACCCGAAGTACATCGAGCGTTGGGCGGAGATCATGGATGACTGGGCGCTGAACTTTTTCGTGGACTCGGCGAAGGTGCCGTATGAGGTGGAGAACCTCTTCACGTTCAACCCGGCGCATACGTGGTGCCAGATGATGGAGGACTTGGACAACATCGCGCGGGAGCAGCCGGGGCTGGTGCAGGCGATGCCCGCCATCACGCTGGCGCGCGCGCAGATGATCGCGCTGGAGAAGTACACGACGGCGTGGTGGCGGCAGGCGCGCGAGACGGTGTTCAACCACAACACGGGCGGCTATTACGCGTTCGAGCCGATCCTGTTCTACATCGACGAGTTCCACCCCGGCAAGCGCACCGCCAAGGAGTGGCACGAGAACATCGTGCGCTGGCTGGTGCTGGGCAACTTCCGCGACGGCTCGATGACCGAGATCGGCGACGAGGGCCACATGGAGATTCCCACGCTCATGAACGTCATCGCCAAGCGCCTCGAAAGCTACAAGGAGAAGCCCGAGTGGTACACCCCCGGCTGGAAGAACCATTTCTTCGAGTGGGCCGACAACATGATGATCTATATGTACCGCCACCTCGCGCCCGGCGGGTACGAGCACCGCGACCGCCCCGACTACCGCACCTACCGCTGGCTCAGCACCACCGCGCCCTACTGGAAGGGCCGCCCCACGACCGCGATGGACCGCGACGCGCAAGTCCTCGGCCTGCCCGAGATGCGCCGCATGCTCAACGTGTGGGGCTTCCTCTCCGTCCCCCTGCCCGAGCCGAACCCGCCCGTGTTCTCCAAGGAAATCATCGACAGCAAATGGCGCCCCGTCCAGAAAGCCATGCAAGAGCGCTGGGGCGCCGCCGCCCCCGCCAAGCCGCAGATGACCTCCGACTGGATGCCCTACTACGGCGGCTACTACTTCCGCGGCGGCTGGGAGCTCGACGACCCCTTCGTCCACATGGTCGCCAGCGGCGCGGACGGCGGCGGCCACCCCTTCCTCTACCCCTACACCATGTGCTACCTCTACGACCACAACTTCCCCCTCATCGCCGCCGACCCCGTGCGCGTCAAGAACTACCTCCCCCTCCAGATACACGGCATGGAGCACCGCTACAACCCCGGCACCAAGGTCACCTTCCTCACCGGCGCCGACGAGAACCCCGCCGACTACCGCTGGCTCAGCACCGACCGCCTCGACTACGGCGAGGCCCTCCACCACGGCGCCTACGGCAACCTCCCCAACATGCGCGGCAACTGGGACGACACCTCCCTCGAGATGCAGCCCCTCCCCGAGCGCGTCACCGGCATCAAGACCGCCCGCCAGATCATCCACCTGCGCAAGCCCCGCCTCTTCCTCATCATCGACCGCGTCCAAGGCAACACCGACGGCCACGAGATCTCCATCATGTACAAGCCCGCCCTCGCCGCCAAGAAAGGCGCCGACTTCGACACCGCCAAGCAGCTCACCCTCACCCCCCTCGAAGCCGACAACGCCCCCAAGCCCGCCGGCGCCATCCGCACCGACAACCCCGGCGCACCCTCCCTCACCATGCACCAGTTCGCCGACCAGCCCTTCTGCTACCGCCTCGAGCGCGACGCCAAGCCCGAAGGCCGCTACGCCTGCCGACTCGGCGGCGACACCCTCATCGCCGAACCCACCGTCCGCATGATCACCAAGGCCGACCGCCTCACCACCGTCAGCCTCTGGGCCTCCCGCGAACCCGGCGGCAAAGACCGCATCGCCGCCATCCAGCCGACAAAACCAGACGCCAGCTCCGTCGGCTTCCAAGCCAAGATGGCGGATGGCACCGAGATTGCCTGCCGAATAGCCAAGGGAAGCAAACCAGAAAAATTTTCTGGCGACATAATCACTGCGACGGCAGATATGCTCGTCACCGTGACCCCGCCGAACGAGCCGAGCTACGGCTTCCTGCTCGGGACGGAAGCGTTGACCGTCAGCGGACGCAACACGACGTTCAAGACCCCTGATTTCGAGTTCACCCTCCGCAACGGCAGGCTCGACACCACCCCCATCCACCGCCCCATCAAGCCCGTCACCTTCGAACCCAACCGCACCACCTTCACCGGCACCGAGACCGTCACCATGAAAAGCGACACCCCCAACGTCGAGATCCGCTACACCACCGACGGCACCCCCCCCACCCGCACCTCCACCCTCTACAAAGGCCCCGTCAAGATCAGCAAGACCACCGAGATCGCCGCCCGCGCCTACCGCCTCGCCCCCGACGGCAAACCCTACCCCCCCGTCGCCGAGGACTTCGAGCTCAACGGCACCCGCTTCACCGTCCCCAGCTACGCCTTCTACCGCCAGCGCGACCCCGCCCCCCCCGCCCCCGTCGCCAAGGCCGCCCTCAAGCCCGGCCTCGCCTACGAATACCTCGAAGCCCCCTGGTGGCGCCTCTACGCCTCCGCCCACTGGCTCCCCGCCCAGAAAAGCGGCACCGCCCCCCGCGAGCTAGACCTCACCAGCGTCAACACCACCGTCGCCTACTGCATGAGATACAAAGGCTACCTCGACATCCCCGCCGACGGGACCTACACCTTCCACGCCCCCGAAGAGCGCACCAAGATGATCGGCTCCCCCAGCTACGACCTGCGCCTCTACATCAACGGCGAAGAATGGGCCCTCTCCCAATTCTGGCACGGCCACGGCACCTGGTCCATCCCCCTGAAGAAAGGCCTGCACGAGTTCCAAGTCGACTTCGCCGACGCCCGCACCAAGCCCTGGAACCGCTCCGGCATCTGGCGCTTCTACCCCCGCCCCTGGACCGAGCACGTCGGCGACCCCAGCCCCATCCTCCTCTCCGGCCCCGGCCTCCCCACCCCCGCCCGCATCCCCCAAGACCGCCTCTTCCACAAGCCCTAATGGAGGGCCAGCGCCATGAGCAGCTGCGTGAGGAGCGCGGCGGTGAAGTCAGCGTGGTGGAGGCCTTTGACAGGGGCGAGCTCAACCATGTCGATGCCGACGATGCGGCGGGCGGCAACGACCTTGCGGAGAATACGCACGACGTCGTACCAGAAGAGGCCGCCGGGGACAGGCGTGCCGGTCGCGGGCATGGCCGCGGGGTCGAGGGCGTCAACGTCGAAGGTGACGTACAGCTCTTTCGGGAATCCGCGCGGGATGAAGTCGGGCGGCATATCGCCTTGCGCGATGTCGATGGCGTCGTAGGCGGTGAGGGTCTTGCGGTGGGCGCGGCGGTAATCGCGCTCTTCGGCGGAGACGGCGCGGGTGGCGATTTGAAGAATGGGGAAGCCGAGTTCATGCACGCGGCGCATGACGCAGGCGTGGGAGAGGGGGCTGCCCTCGTAGGTGTCGCGCAGATCGGCGTGGGCGTCGAAGTGGAGGAAACCGACCTTGCGCCCTGCGGCGCGAAGCGCGCGCGCCGCGCCGAGGGTGACGGTATGCTCGCCGCCGAGCAGGACGGGGACGGCCTTGTGGCGCAGGGCTTCGGCGACGCGCGTCTCGATGGCGTCAAGCCATGCGGCGGGGGACTTGGATTTTGGGGCGACGGGTTTCTGCGTGTGGATGCCGAGGTCGCCGGGGCGGAGTCCGTAGATGTCGGCCTCCAGTTGCTGGGAGGCCTCGATGATGGCGCGGGGGCCGAGGCGCGCGCCGCCGCCGTAGGAGACGCTCGTCTCCATCGACGCGGGGATGACGTGGAACGCGGCCGCGGCGGGCGCGGCGGGCGGGTGCTCGGATTCAAGGAATGCGTTCATGACGATAACCTTTTTTAGACAGGATTGACAGGACGTTTTTTTGACAGGATTGACAGGACATTTTTTGACAGGATTAACAGGATTGATAAATGTTACACAGAGAGAAAACGACGTTGCCATTCCTTATCGAAGTTTTCCCGCGAGACATCCATGAGCGCCTTTGCAAGGGAAGTGTCCAAAATGGTTTCGTCGAATTCCCAGCCAAATGTTGCCGCCTCGCACCAGAAGGCGAGGGCGTATAGGGCGACGCACCATGCGGAGGCAATCCACATCATCCGTTTGAGTGTCATCGCTTTCATCTTCTCGCGCCCCAAAGCACTCGTGGGGCTTGCGCCGCCTGAGCGGCAATAAACACAGCCGCGAACATCATTGCGAATTTTGTGTTTCTCATTGTTCTTTCCTCCTTTTCACATGAGGGGGACGCCCATGCCGTGTCACCCTCAAAACCTGTCCTCCCTAAAACATCCCTAAAAGACAAATTTTATTACAACACATGGCCGCACATTTTGAAACAAAAAAAGAGAGTGGACGCATTTTTTTTGGGGGACGCTGGATGTTCCCTGACACATTCTAAGGGCGCGTCCGAACAGAAAGCCTATGCTTTGCTTTGATACGCCGCGACAGTCGCCTGTGCCATGCGGTCGAGGCTGAACCGGGTGGCGACATTTTGGCGGCCGCGTTGCGCGAGTGCGGCGAGGCGCGGGGGATCGCCGAGGAGGCGGGCGAGTGCCTCGGATAACGCTTCCGCATTGCCCGGCTCGAACATCACGCCGCCGTCCGCCAGCGCGAGAATTTCAGGGTTCGCGCCGGAGTTGGGCTGAAGCACGGGGATGCCGCTCGCCATGGCGTCAAGGAGCGAAAGGTCGAACGCGACATCGCTGCGGTGCAGCACCGTGAACACAGTCGCGGCGCGGATGAACGCCAGACGCTCTCCCGCGTTGGTGATGAGCGGTGAGAGGCGGGCACAGCGCCGCATCCCAGTGTCGAGGCGGCGCCTGCCGCGCGGGACACCCGAGCAGTGCAGGCGGAGGTTCGCGCATGAAGGGTTTTGGCGCGCGTCAGCGAAGGCTCGCAGGATGAGACGGAGCGAGGCAGGGTCGTCGGGATCGATCAACACGTTCCAAGCGGGCGGGGCGTTCCGGTCGCCGGGCTGGGGCTGTGTGCCGTGGGATGCATCAATGCAGGGGTGGACGACACGGGCGAGACACGGGGGGATGGCGAGGCGCGGGAGGATTTTGTCGGCGTAGTATCGGCTTGCGGTGATGAACCCGGAAACGTCAGGGACACGTGCGCGGGCTTCCGTCCAGATGCGGGACGCGACGGGCTCTGGCATGGCGTCAATCCATGTGTCTTCGTCTTGGAGCGAGCAGATGACAGGGGCGTTGAGCGTGTCTTTAAGGCGACGCGCCATGCCGAGCAGGAGGGCGTTGGAGAGGTGGATGACGTCGGGGTGCCGGCGGGTATCGCGAAGCCAGTTGCAGAGCGTCTCGAGCTCCGCCGCCTGGCCGCCGTGCTCGCCCCGCAGGACGGAGAGGGTCAGGGCGCCGAGGTTGCGGCTCGACGACATTCCGCTCAGCCTCCCGGCCATGCGCAGGACAGGGGGCGAGTCCAGCCAGCGTTTAAGGTATTGCGGTGCGCGCTTGAACACGGGGAAGCGGTGTTCGAGATACACCCGCGCCGCACCGTAGAACGGGGGCGCGGGGGCGTCAACGTTTGTGAGCGCGTCCGGCATCGGCAGGTAAATCGGGACCACGAGGACATCATGCCCCATTGCGCCCAGCCGCGCAATCAGCGCCTGATCGCGCAAGCAGTTCTCGCAGAGGAAACCTTCGCCGGTGCCCGGGACAATTTTCAGGACACGCATGAGCCTACACGCTGTACGTCGAGGCGGCGGTGTTGCCGCCGCTCTCCGTCCAGATGTGGTGGTGGTATTCGCCTCGGGGCTTGTCAACGCGCTCGAAGGTGTGGGCTCCGAAGTAGTCGCGCTGGGCCTGTATGAGGTTGGCCGGGAGGCGCGCGCTGCGGTAGGCGTCGAAGTAGTTGAGCGCGGTGCTCATGGCCGGCACGGGGATGCCCAAGTCCACGGCCGTCTTGATGACCGCCCGCCATGCGTCCTGCGCCTTCGCGACGACCTTCTTGAAGTAGGGGTCGAGCAGGAGGTTGGCGAGCGCGGGGTTCGCGTCGAAGGCCTCTTTGATTTTGCCGAGGAAGCGGGCGCGGATGATGCACCCCTGCCGCCACACGAGCGCGATCTCGCCGTAGTTCAAATCCCACTTGTATTCCTGCGCGGCGGCGCGCATGAGCTGGTAGCCTTGCGCGTAGGAGCAGATCTTCGAGGCGTAGACGGCCTGCTCGAGCTGCTTCACGAAAAGTTTTTTGTCGGGCGCGGCGGCGGGTTTGTAGGACAGTACCTTGGACGCGGCGACGCGCTCGTCCTTGATGGCGGAGAGGCAGCGGGCGAATACGGCCTCCGCGATCTGCGGGATGCCGACGCCGAGGTCGAGGCCCGCTTGCGAGGTCCATTTGCCCGTGCCTTTCTGCCCGGCGGTGTCGAGGATGACGTCCACCATGGGGCGGCCGGTGGCCTCGTCGCATTGCGAGAGGATGTCGGCGGTGATCTCGATGAGGTAGCTGTCGAGCGCGCCCGCGTTCCACTTCGCGAACACCTTGTGCATCTCCTTCGCGGTCATGCCGAAGCCGCGGGCCATGAGGTCGTAGGCCTCGCAGATGAGCTGCATATCGCCGTACTCGATTCCGTTGTGCACCATCTTGACGAAGTGGCCCGCGCCGTCGCTGCCGATCCACGCGCAGCACGGCTCGCCGCTGTCGGTCTTGGCGGAGATGGACTGGAAAATATCTTTGACGTGCGGCCACGCCTTCGCGTCGCCGCCGGGCATGATGGCCGGGCCCTTCAACGCGCCCTCCTCGCCGCCGGACACGCCGGAGCCGATGAAGCGCAGGCCTTTCGACGCGAGGTACTGTGTGCGGCGCACGGTGTCGGGGAAGTGGCTGTTGCCGCCGTCGATGATGATGTCGCCCTTCTCCAGCACGGGCAGGAGCGATTCGATGGTCTGGTCGACCGCCGCGCCGGCCTTGACCATGACCATCACGCGGCGGGGCTTCTTGAGGTTGTCGGCGAGCTCGCGGAGCGAGCGGCAGCCGATGATGCGCTTGCTCGCGCCGCGCCCCTTGACGAACGCATCGACCTTCTCGACCGTGCGGTTGAAGCACGCGACCGTGTGGCCCTTGCTCGCCATGTTGAGGATAAGGTTCTCGCCCATGACGGCGAGCCCGATAAGACCGATGTCAGCTTTCTTAGCCATTGTAAATGCCCTCTGGTTCTAGTGAACGTTCAAAAAGTTAATAGGATAACAGACAAGGGTGTGCGTGTCTATGATGAAAGTATGAAAAACGGTCACCCCCGCCTGTCTATGGCATACAGCCGGTTTCCCCTTCGGGGCGCATATAGCCGCCGCTTTCATCTGGCGGGTGCTTACCCCGCCGCCTACAGGGTTGTGCTTCCGTGGCACGGCGGTTGTATGCGCCCCGATGGGGGCGAGGATGGGGCGCAACCCGCGACAGGCACGGACGTTCAACCGCCAAGACAGGCACAGCACTGTGGATCGACGGCGGCATCAGTTATGATGTTCCTCTCGACGGTGGTAGAGTCTAAATGGCGGGTGTCGTAGAGACGGATGATTATCCGTCTCCGCAGGACAATGACACATGGAGACGGATAATCATCCGTCTCTACCATTAAACCTGTCCTGTCGTCATTTTATGGAGGGCGAGCGTCCCCGCGAGCCGCAGAAGCATATATCTATGAAAACGCCGAAGGCGTGTAACGTGAGTAACCGCCGGTGGAGTGAGCGTATGCGGGCGGAACCGGCGGGCGGCAAGCGATCGCCGTCAGCCCCGGCAGGGGCTGAACAAGGCGCATCATTCAGCCCTTGCAGGGCTGGGGGTTCCGACTGCCCCCGCCGCCCCGCCGGTTCCGCTTACGCTCCACCGACGGTTACTCATGTTCAGCACGCTGCGGCGCTATGTGACAATGTTGACTGCATTTACGATAGCGCGCTCACATCGGCGTTTGCTGGCGTAAAATACAGCTTTACAAGCGCAAAAGAATCTGCGACACTGGTCGCGTTACTGTGCATTCGGCAGTGGCACGAGGATTAACTACCCTCTTAACGAACGGGAAAGTGAACCCGAAAGTTTCGCACCTTTCAGGTCACCGGACTGGAAGGTGAAGAAATAAGGCCTTCCGGCTGAATACTTCACACCATTTCGTTATGGGTAGTTAACTTCCAGTCGCCAGTGTCGGAGGGTGTTGAAGAATGAAAACGGAAGGAAGGAAGAAAGACGATGAAAACGTGTATGACGAAGTATAGGACGATAGGCAGGGTTTTCGGCGGCATCGCGGCCATCGCGGTTGCGATGTCTCTGGCCGTGCCGTTTGAGCAGGCCGAGGCGCAGCAGCAGCAGCAGCCGAACGCGCCGGTCTGGTTTTACCTGAAGGACATCAATTCGCAGGAAAGCTTCAATGCGGCGGTCGAGACGGCCGGACAGGAGACCGCGCTGGCGCTGGCAATCTACTGCCCGTTCTGGGCGCTTTGCCATCCGGATTTATGGGCGCTCATCGCCACTGGCAACGGCGCGGGCAAGCGGGAAGAGGAGGGCGGCGTCATGCGCGGCGGCGGGGGCGCGGTCACGTCGCTGGTGTTCACCGCCACGTCGGTCGTCGAGACGGGGGCGGGGAAGGTCCTGCGCACCACCGCCGCGTGGCCGCTGTCACAGGATTTTCCCGACGACAAACTGGTGGTCATCTGGACGCCCCTGCTGAAGCCCGCCTACTGGGACTGGTTCGACGAGTTCGATGTCGTCCCTGCGCAGGGGAGCGCCGTCATTGACTTGCCGATGTATGACGGCAACGGTTTCTTCGCGCTTGCGACGCTTGCGGACACGACGGGTTCCGGCATCCCCGACATCTACGAGTGGATCGAGGCGAACAACCCGCTGTACGGGGATTCGGATAATGATGGCCTGCCCGACTGGTATGAGGAATGGATTGGCACGGATCCCGAAAATCCATTTTCCATCGCGGAGGGCGACCCTAACAACCCCGAGTATCACGACGAGTTCGGGAACCCGCTGACAGACGGGGAGATTGTCGCGATGTGGGGAGAGCCGGGGGAGGAGCGGGAAGACCTCACGCCGCCGGAGTGGAACGGGCTCATCGGGCTGGACCTCACGCTCAAGGACATGGACCTGTATGACGACGCGTGGGAGCTTCACATCAGCGTGCCGTACCGGGACGTGCCGGACACGAACGCCTTCCTGAACCCCGCGGGCTGGCTGCTGACCAATGTGGGGGACGTGACGCAGGTGGCGGCGCGGACGGTTTTCGTCGAGGCCGGGCAGAACGTAAGGTTCAAGATCGGGAGGATCGACGTCGGGCAGATTGCGGGGACGGACGAGTTCGCCGTCACCATCGACGCGTTCATCCCCGTGGCGGAGCCGTCGCGCGCGGGCTTCTCCAGATACCCCGCCCCGAACTGGCTGGCGGCATCCTATAACCCCGACATGTTTGCGGTGGTGTCTTACGGCCCGAACGGCGAGCCGCCCGACGTGTCCCAATATGTCTGGGATTACACGGGCCACAAGGCGTACATGGTCACGGTTGACGACGATGACAACGGCGTGTGCGTCCTCAAATACACGCCTATCACCATGCGCTGCGTCATTGACCCAAACCCTATTTTGGCGTATGCACCGGTACCCTTCACGAGCATGCCCGCCTGGCAGTTCAGGGCAAAGGGCTTTGACGGGGGATGGGGCGCATGGTATAACATACCAGCTGGCTACGGGTCAACCGTATGCACCTACGCCCCGCCGGATGGCGGCGTGTTCGGCATACGGGTGTACTTCTGCGGTGCCGACCACATCTCCCCCGTTTACAGGCGGAAAAAAGACGATTTGAGCGGTACACTTTCTGCCACGCCAAGCCTGACCTCGCCTAACGCATGGTGGCGCAAAGGTCAACCCAACGCGGTGGGCGTTTGCGATACGCAGTTTCAGGTTGACCTGCGGAATGCGGCACGTCCACACATCGGCAGCACAGCCTTCGCGCGCGCTAGTTTACTGCCAGAAGCTAACGGGCTTCGGGCTTATGGCGCGGGGGTTGATAAATGCACTCTTTTTGTGGCGCATATGTGCCGTTCCCTTGACCGTGATTCCGTTCCGCGTGTCCCGAGACGGAGTCGGACTGAGGGTCGCGAGTGGCTTTTTGTTATTAATCCGCCTTGGGCATCCGAATGGCACAGTGGCAGCTTTGCGCTTAGGCGGTGGCCTCTGGCGCCCACCCTGCAACCAGGGCTAGTGATTTCAACAGGTCATCACGTGGGGATAACCGATTACGACGGAGAGGGGATAAATGCGGGAAGTGAAAAAGTCCACAAGGCTTACAATTTTTTCCAACACTCGGAGTCCGTGTACAGGAGGTATGAGCCGTGAAATATAAAAAACGGATCACCTGTTTGTTGCTTGTGCCGGCGGTGCTTTTCGCGTATGTGTTGTTTTTTGGCGCAATAATGCCATGTGCTCGGTTTGCCCTGTACGCCCGCCCGCTTATACCTGCCTCACAGTGGCAAGTGAAGTCCGGCACACACACAGGAGAATCCATATCCGTCAAGACATATCAAGTGAAGGGGCACGAGACATTTTTCCTGTGCGTCGGCAATGAGCGTCCAGAGTGGTTTGCGGTGGACTTTTCTGGCATCAAGCACAAACTGACATGGCACGCGTTTCCTGATGACGCTGTTCATGTACTTTATATGGCCCCACGCATTTTTCCTTTCCTGCATTATAACATCAACGGTCAGCGGGGGCGGGATATATTGGATGCAAAAACCGACAGACTGTGGTATTTATCAGATACGGGAGACACGATTGTTTTTTCCAATGAAGTCTTCTTCGTGTCGATGACGAACGAGAACTCAGGTCGCCCGCCTGTCGAGGTGCATAAGGTCTCTTGGGCTGAACGCATTGATGACACGCCGCCGGAATGGGACGGGGTTATGGGGCTTGACCTGACGTTCTTTGACAAGAATGCAGACGCGGAGGGATGGGCGGTTCACATCAGTGTCCCGTTCAGGGACTCACGGGACGCCAAGGCGGTCGCACACCCGCCTGGCTTCGTCCTGTCCAACACGAGCGACGTGACTGCAACGGCAACACGGACAATCTACATTGACGCTGGGCAAAATGTACGTTTCCGTCCAGAACGGGCGAAAACGGGATTGACAAACGGGGCAGAACACTTGGAGTTTAAGGCTGACGCTTTCATCTCCGAAAGCCTCCCATCTCGTTAATTCAACGTGCAGGAGGCATAACCATTGAAACGCAAAACATGGAAAAAAATTGTATGGAAAATCATTGTACGGCTCGCATCGTTTTTGCTGTTTGTGTGGCTTTGTTTGTCATTGCTTCTGATAGGGATGTCCGAGTTGCTCCCCCGTCGCACCGGCACGCTTTTTCCCAGTACGCGATTGCGGGTGACGGCCACTACACACAAGGGGAAGCCCGTGTCCGTCACAACGTATAAAGAGTTTAACAGGAAGGTGTTCTTCGTGTATGTTGGTGGTGGTGAAAAGGACTGGTTGCCTCAGGGTGAGCGGAGATGGTTTGTGATTGATTTTTCCGCCAAAAGGGGGGAAAGACTCGTTATCGTAGGCCCTACGGTAATGGAAGGATCTAGGTGGAGCCTGACTGTCAAAAAAGGGGACAAAGGGGCTAAAGACGAGTATGGGGTTGATATATTAGATATCGAAGAGGTATGGCATCTTGCCTACACGAACAAATCCGTGGTTTTCTCAAACGATGTTTTCTCCGTGTCCGCAAAGCGAAGGGGTTTATTCTTCCCTACTCCCGAGGTGCATCGGCACTCAGGGGACAATCTAGACAAGTGATTTCAACAGGTCGTCACATGGGGATAACCGATTACGATGGGGAAGGGATAAATGCGGGGAGTGTTGAAGACCACAAGGCTTACAACTTTTTCGGACATCCAGAGTCCGTGTACAGGAGGTATGAACCGTGAGATATAAAAAATGGATAGTCGGGCTGTTGCTTGTGCCATTGGCGATTCTCCTGCTCGTGCCGGGGTTATTCTTCATGCTGGATTTGGCTGTGTTTGTTTTATATATCCGCCCGCTTATCCCTGCCCCGCAGTGGCAAGTGGAGGTCGGAAGGCACACAGGAGAGCCCCTGCCCGCAGAAATCTATCAAGTGAAAGGGCGTGAGATATTTTTTCTGCATATCATCGATGAAAACCCGGGGTGGTTTGCGATGGATTTTTCCGGTGTCAGGCACAAACGCACGATATACGAATTCCCCGAGGATGCCGTTCATGTGCTTTATATGACTCCCGGCGCATCCCCTTACCTGTGTTATAACACCCGTGGGCATTTTGGGGTTGACATATTGGCCGGGAAGGCCGGGGACGCATGGCTCACCTACACGGGCGACTCGGTTGTTTTTTCCAACCGCTTTTTCTTTGTGTCCGCGACGCAAGCGAACTCCGGCCGCCAACCTGTTGAGTTGCATCGGAGCAGCAAGGACAACCGCCGCCGCAAGTGATTTCAGATGGTCGTCACATGGGGATAACCGATTACGACGGAGAGGGGATAAATGCGGGGAGAGGATTCGTCCACAAGGCTTATGATTTTTTCGCAACCCAATCCGTGTACAGGAGGTATGAGCCATGAACAACAGAAAGAGAATCAAATGGATGCTTGTGTCGGTGGTGATTGCTCCGCTGGTGTTGCTGGTGTGCTATATACTGTGTTGCGTTTGGTTTACCCTGTATCCTCCCCCGTTTATCCCAGCCGTACAATGGCAGGTGGAGGCTGGGACACACACAGGAAAAACCATCCCCTCAAAAATTTACCACGTGAAGGGGCATGGCGATGTTCTTTTTGTGCATGTTGACAGCGGCGGCGACATATCGCTTGCTCCGCCGGGTTATAGGATTGCGCATGATCGCTGGTTTGCGGTGGACCTCTCCGATAATAAAAAAGGGAGGTTCCTCATTTACCCTGATGACGGTGTGCATGTGTTTGAGACGTTCCCCGGCACATCCCCTTACCTGTATCACCCGATCAACGGTCGTTACGGGGTTGAGATTTTACATGCCAAAATCGAGGAATTATGGCACTTGTCCGACATGGGAGACACGATCGTTTTTTCCAATGAAGTTTTCTTTGTGTCGATGACGAACGAGAACTCGGGCCGCCCGCCTGTTGAGGTGCATAGAAGCACATGGGAGAAAGAGGACAGATGATTTCAACAGGCACTCACATGGGGATAACCGATTGCGACGGGGAAGGGATAACCGCAGGGACATTTGAAGACCATACTGACAAGACGATGGGATACACCACGCATTAGGCCTGTCCTCAAACCCGAGTTCCACCAAAAGACTTTTCATCAATGCGCAATCCGGATCAGGGTCACAGGCTGAAATGAACCGCGAAAAACACGAAAGACGCGAAAATTCATGAGCGCTTTTTTATTGGGGGGCAAATCTTTTTTGCGTGTTTCGCGCATTTTGCGGTTCAAACGGTATTGAATCTTGCGGTTTTAGGACAGTTCTAGTGATTCAAGGTGACATTGTTGCATTCTTCCCGCAACGACGGAAAGATGTCGCCGCGACCCATAACACAACGGCACGGCGCCCGGTCTTTGGAAGCATTATGTGACAACGTAAGGTCAAATTGACTATCACCATTCGAGGTGGCTTATGCCGGGCTTTCCCGCTCCGGCTTTCAACTCTCAACGAGCCAATCCCGCATCTCATGCGCCAGCCCCGCGACCGTCTCCGCGCGGAGCGGGGCGGAGGCGGCAAAGGCTGCCGCGCAGCCCTCGCCCGCGAGACCGTGCGTGCCGCGCACCTTTGCCGTGTCCATGCTGACGTGGAACGGGTTGCGCCCGAAGAAGAGCTCGCAGGGGTCGAACCCCGGCTTGTTGTGGATGTCCACGTGCGCGGCGTAGTCGGGGGCCTCCCGCGCGTCCGCCCACCACGGGTAGGCGAACCACGCGCCCGGCTCGGCCACGAGCAGCAGGTCCCCCGCGCGGAGGTGCGCGATGCCCGCCGCCTCTTGCGCGGCCTTGCCCATCACGCGCCCGACACCCGGCAACGCGCCCAGCACACGCGCGGTGTCTGCTCCCGCCGCAGGGTCAAGGCAATGCACCATCGCCACCTGATGGTCTGGGAGCGCGTATGCCGCGCTCCCGTAAAAATCGGGGTACCGCATCCCGCGCACGTCGCGTACGGCAAGCAGCCCGGCCTCGCGCAACGCGCGGTTCGGGAACACCGCCCCGCGCGTGACGGGCGTGATGGCGTAGTCTCCGAAGATGACAATCTCAAAACCGTTTGCGCGCGCGGCTGCGGCTAGGCGCGCGAGCTCGCCCTGCACGCAGGCCATGGCGGCCCGGGCCTTGGGATGCCCCGGCCCGAAACGCTGGAGATCGTAGTCGAGGCCCGGCAGATAGGTTATGAGCAAGTCCGGCGCGTCCGGATCCGAGAGGAAACCCGCGATGGCGTCGGCGATCCACTCCGAGCTCTTGACGGACGCGAGCGGGCCCCAGTAGTGGTGCAGGCGGAACGGGCGCCGCGCATGGCGCGACAGCCGCGAATGGAGATCCGCAGGCCGGCTGTAGCACCCCATGATCATGCCGCCGCCGTGCGTGTGGATGGGCGCGGGCGAGACGAGGAAGTCAACCGCCTCGCCGAGGCTCTGCTGGAAGAACGCCATCCCGGCCGTCCCGCCACGCGCGCGGAAGGCCTCCCAGAAACGCCCGCCATGGACAAGCCGTGCGGACTGCTCCCAGAACATCGGCTTGCGCAGGGTGGTGTCAAAAAAACCGTTCGCCACGATGCCGTGCTGCGCGGGCGCCAGCCCCGTGCGCAGCGTGGCCTGCGCCGTGCAGGTCAGCGCGGGGAACACGGGCTGCATCGGGCGCACGGCACACCCGCCCAGCTCCGCCGCGCCGCACGCCGTGGCGAAGTCATACCCCAGCCCCGCAACCTGAACAATCAAAATCTTCCTCATGCCGACACCCCGCCTTTCACCAGAAAGCCATGAGTATAGCAATTGACGCGATGAATGTCACTCCCTGAAATCCGTGTAATCTGTGGCGCAAATTGCAATATTAAATGAGCCACACTTGGAAAGGGGAAACAGGGGTAAAAGCCCCTCCGGCGCGGGCTCATGCGCGGGATGCAGGGGAAGGCGCGCTTCGACAAGATCAAGGCCGGGTGGTTCTACCTCTGGCACGCCGCCGGCCGCGCCGCATATTTCCTCGGGGATGGCGGCGGGTTGTTCTCGTCGTACCACCTCCAGCCGTGCCAAGCCACCGTCGGGTTTTTCCGCCATGGGGCGAGGCAGGCAAGCGCACGCGCGGCCTTGGTCGTCTTATCGTTTGGGAAGCGTTCGAGCTGCCGGGGCGCGAACAGCCTCCTGTTTTCCAAGGTGAACTGCTGCAGGTCGGCAATCTTGAAAACCTTGCCGCTCGGGGATATTAACGTATATTCCCGCGGTGGCGGCAGGGGCGGGGGCGGGCAGCCCTTACGGTACCATGTCCAGCCGAACCATGACTTTATTTTGACGGAGCTTGTCCGCCACGGGGCAAGGTTTGAAAGCCCGGAATAGACCTTTGACTTTTTCGAACCCTTCACGTGTTCAAAATGCTCATCCTTGAACAAATGGCGATGACAGTCGGTGAATTTCTGCAGGTCGGTGGTCTTGAAGACCTTGCCGTCCGGCGCCCTCAACACATATTCCCTCGGGGGCGGCGGGGGGGGCGGCGGCGGATGGTTCTCGTCGCACCACCTCCAGCCGAACCAGGCCGCCATCGGGTATTTCCGCCACGGGGCGAGGCTGGCCAGCGCGCGCGCGGCCTTGTTGTGCTTCTCCCTCGGGGCGTACTCGAGCTGCTGGGGCGTGAAGAACCTCTTGTTTTTCAGGGTGAATTGCTGCAGGTCGGTGGTCGTGAAAAGCTTGCCGGACGGGGACATCAGCGTATATTCCCTCGGCGCGGGCAGGGGCGGGAGCGGGCTGTCCTCGCGATGCCACGTCCAGCCGTAATACGTCCTTCCCGTCTCGCAAATCCTCCAAGGGAGGATGGACAGGAGCCCGTTCACCACCCTTAATGAGTTCGTCCCTTTTGTGCGCGCAAGCTGTTTTTCGGTGAACAGCTTGCGGTGTTCGGAGACGAATCGCCGCACATCGGTGACTTTGAAGCATTCGCCCTGCGGGGACCTGAGCAGATACCCCTCCAGGGGGGAGGGCGGCGGTTTCGGCGGCGGGTTGTCCGCATCGTACCATGTCCAGCCGTAGCATGACTTCGCGCCGGAATTCCGCCACGGGGCGAGCAGGGCAAGCGTCTCCGATGCCCGCGGGTATTTCTTGCCCGGGGAACTTTCGATCTGGTGCGCCGTGAAGAAATGGGAATGTTTTCGCACGAACTTCCGCAGGTCTGTCGTCTTGAAGAGTTTACCCTTCGGCGATTTGAGCAGGTATTCCTTGGGCGGCGGTTTCGGCGGCGGGAGGTTGTCAGGATCGTGCCACGTCCAGCCGTGCCATGAGTTGAGCCTGCTCTTGTACCACGGGGCGAGACATGCAAGGGCACGCATGGCCCGCGGGGTACTGTCGCCTTTCGGGTATTCGAGCTCATCGGGCGTAAACAGCTCGCTGTGTTTGACGACGAATTTTTTCAGGTCCGTCGTCGTGAAGGTCTTGCCGCCGGGGGATTTGAGGAAGTGTTTCTTCGGCGGCGGCGGCGGTGGCGGGGGGTTCTTCTCGTCGTACCATGTCCAGCCGTACCACCTCTTTGTCTTATGTTTGAGCCATGGGGCGAGGATCGTAAGCCCTAACACCGCCATCGGCGTATTCTTTCTGGCATCGCCTTTGAGTTGAGCGGGCGTGAACAGCCTGCGCTGTTTGACGACGAACTCCCTGAGGTTGACCGTCTTATAGATTTTGCCTTTCGGCGACTTGAGCGAATATTCTCGCGGCGGGGGCGGCGGGTTGTTTTCATCGTGCCACGTCCAGCCGTGCCATGACCTTTTACGCAGTTTTACCCACGGGGCAAGGGTTATAAGGCCGCGCGCGGCCTTTGTGGATTTATCGCTTTTCGATGCCCGTTCAAGATGCCTGGGCGCAAACAGCTTCTGGTGGGCCTGCACAAACTTGTGTATGTCGGCGATTTTGAACACGTGCCCGTCGGGGGACAAGAACTGATATTCCTTCGGGAGCAATGCCTGAGGAGAGGCTTCTGTCTCGTCTGTCCATGTCCAGCCGCGCCATGACTCCTGTTTGTTCCTCGCCCAGGGGGCAAGCGAGGCGAGGCCATAGACCGCCTTTGATATCTTCTCGCCTTGTTTATATTTGAGTTGCTGCGGCGAGAAAAGATGGGAATGCGCGGAGACAAAAACAATCAGGTCGGGGAATATAAAGGTATCGCCCTTCGGGGACTTGAGCGAGTATTTGTTCGGGTATTGAGGGTGGCGCCTGTCTGAGAGCTCCGCCCTGCGCCACGTCCACCCGTAAGACGCCTTGGCCTCCTTAAAAACGTCCTTCTCCGTCATCTCCATGCCTCCTGCCACAATCTGCGATTGCGTCCAGCGCATCACGGATGCGCGATGCGTCCTTCAGCCCCGGCGCGGACTCCACGCCCGAGTTCAAATCCAGCCCGGCGGGTGAGCCGCACGACAACGCCTCGCGGACGTTCAGCGCGCTCAGGCCGCCCGCCACGAAGTACGGCTGGCATACCGTCCCGCCTTTCAGCGTGCGCCAGTCGAACGGCTTGTCGAAGAGCAGGAACGCCGCGCAACGCGGCGACGCGGGCAACGCGAAGCACACGCGGATGACGCGCTCCGCGCCGATCGCTTCCGCGCATTCCTCACGCTGCTCCGCATGAAGCTGCGCGTAATCCAGACGCGCAGCTTCCATCGTGCGGAGGATGTCATCCGTGTCGTGCGTCGTGAACACCCCCACGCGGCGGATGCCCTCTGTGCGGATACGCGCCACATCCGCCGCCGCCATGTTGCGCGGGCTCGGCGGATGAAACACGAACCCGCAGAAATCCACGCCCAGCGCAACACACGCCTCCGCATCACACGCGCGCGTGATGCCGCACACCTTCACCATCAAGCTGTTTTTCGCACTTCGCATGGGAAGGGATTTTCATCTTAACCCGGATTACGCATCAGGGCAACGGTACTTCGCGTTCATCTCCGCGATTTTCTGCAAGATCGCGGCCTCGTCCTCATGGTACATCTCCTGAATCATCGGGTCGGCGAAATGATAGACGCGCTCCTCGAAGGTCGTGGTGGCGATGCGGTTGAAGAGGCGCTGCTCGGCCTGCTCGATGTCCTTGCCGTAGATGTGGAACGAGTCCGCCTGCCAGTTCATGCGCCCGAGCCTCACGGCCTTGCCCGTGCGCCGCGCGATCTCATCTGCAATGACCGTGCGGTTGAACATCGTGAAGCCGAACATATTCATGAAGTTCGCGCCCCATGCGTCGTTACTGCGGAAACGCACGTTCACGTTCAGCCACTGCACGCTGTCGCGGTCCTCCAGAAGGCGGTACCAGATGGACTGGAGGCAGGGCGGGTCGTAACACGTCAGGTCGATGCTGGGCATCCACGTGATCATCTGCGCCTGGCGCGTGAAGGGCTGGTCGCAGAGCTTGGCGATGACGTATTCGATCTGGTCCACCTTGAACGGCCCCGTGAACACCGGCCTGCCGCCCGCGCCCTTCTCTTTCCACTGCCCGTAATTCTGGAGGCGCCCGTGGTAGGTGTATTCCCAGCGCGTGTCCTCGGGGTCGTTCATGGCCTTGACCCACTCGTCCTTGCGCCCCTCCAGCTCATAGACGTACTCGCGCAGGTCGGCGATGCCGCCGGGGAAGGCCTTGTGGATCATCGGGTCGGCCATCGGGTCGGCGATCGTCATGTTCATGGTCGCGTCCACGCTGAGCGGGTCGCCCTCCTTGTCATACTGCGTGCGCATGCGCACCCCCTCGACATACAACGCGGTCAGCGCCTTCTCAAACGTCTCCGCCAGCGAACGCCCCTGAATGGTCAGGACTGGAATATTCATCTGAACCCCTTTTTATACGGACTATCCCGAAAATGAGCCAATAGTATATACCGAATGCGCCCCGCACATCAATGGAGAACGTATTGAAAATGCGAGATTTCTTTGCCGTAAACTTGACTCGACAGGGCGCGTGGCAGATGGTATGCTTCTCTTTCAACTTTGTTGTAAGGAGGGCGTGATGGGCATGAATAAGTGGATGGTGTTGTGTGGTGTCGTGTTGGCGGTCGGGGCGTTGCCCGCGTGGGCGTTCAATGCGCCGAGCGACACGCAGGCGGGCGTGACGCTGAGCATCGCGGAGTTCCCCGACACGAGCAGCAGGACGGAGTGGAACGGGACGCGGGTGCGCAAGGTGCCGACGGATGAGCCGCTGGCGTTCACGGTCACGCTCAAGAATACGAGCAAGGAGCGCATCAGGGGGGACGTGCTGGTGTGGCTGAATGATGACTGGACGGTGAACGCTTCGCCTGATGTCAAAGTGGCGGACGCGGGCGGTGCGCCTGTCAAAGGCGATATGCTGGTGTCGCTGAGTCTTGCCCCCCAGAAAGCGTATGACTCGCACAAGGTCTTGGTCGCCTTGGAGCCGGGGCAGCACGCGTCCATCTCATGCACCGCAACGGCGAAGCCGAGTGTGTTGTCCGCGCTCTATCCTGTCCATGCGGTGTTGACATGTAAGACGGCGGGCGGCGAGGAAATCACGCTGCACCCCATCGCGATTTTCGAGGCCGTAGGGGCGGTTCGTGAACCGCCCGCATCATCGCGCGAGGTCGCTATATCGGATGGTGTGTTGCGGCTCGACGGCATCGGCTGGCGCACGGGGTATTCGCAGGGGGGGAAGGTCGTTGACTTGGGCGTGGGCTTCTCGGGGAATGACCCGGCGAGCGGCACGACCAGCGTGAAGGAACCCAGCACGCGGGGCGGCATCCAGCGCGCGGGGTTCGCGGTGCATCCGCCGTGGCGCAACGGCTGGGGCGTGGCGTGGAATGATTTCTCGCTCGCGCTCCCGAAGGGTAAGCCCGCGCGGCTGGCGTTCCACACCGCCATCCGCGACTCGCACGCGGATGAGCCGCAAAGCGACGGCGTCGAGTTCAAGGTGTTCGTGACGGGCGAGGACGGCAAGGAGAAGGAATTGTTCACGCGGTTCAGCGACGCGAAAAACTGGGAGGCGGCGAGCGTTGACTTGAGCGCGTATGCGGGGCAGAGCATCATGCTGCGCCTGTGGACGGGGCCGGGGCCGAAGAACAACACGACGTGCGACCAGTCGTACTGGGGCGACCCCGTGGTTGTCGTGGGCAAGCAGTGTGCGCCGCCGACGGAGGAGGAGTGGAGGGCGCGCGAGGAAAAGGCGGGCAAGCTCGCGAAGGCGGCGGCGAAGAAGAAGCCGTCTAGCACAGAGCTGGGTTTTCAGTTGAAGGTGAACGGGCAGGTGTTCGGCGCGGCCGTGGTGCTGGGCGCACAAGGCTTGACGGACGGGGTGATTGCGTTCTCGGATGGCGAGCGGGTGCTGGCGTACCGTGGCTTCCTGTGCGACGTTGACCGCGCGGGCGTGGGCGCGGTGGAGAACGGCCAGCCCGTGACGGGCGTGGGCGCCGACATGAGGGGCGGCGCACTCACCGTCTCGCATGACGTGAAGCGGCCGGAGAGCGACTTCGTTGCGCGGGCAAAAATCAGCGTTGACGGCGGCGCGTTGCGCGTGGCGTGGGATATGCCGGGCGTGAAGCGCGACGCGCGGGGGACGCCGCGTTTCACGCGACTCGCGCTCGGGCCGTGCAGCGAGCCGCTGTGGCGGGCCTACGCGGGATTCGGGTACGTGGCGGAGGAGCCGGGGGCGTTCACGCTGCACCCCGGCGGGTTCAGCCTCAGCACGCGGCACGTGGGCGCGGACTACCCGAACGGCCTGAGCCTCGTGCAGGCCTCCGACGTGTTCCCCGACCGCGCGGTGCATATCCCGGGCCAGCGGCGGTTCGGCATCGAGACGCCGCACGACGCGACGTTCATGCTCGTGCCGTCCACGAAGGGCGCGTTCGATGCGGCGCGGGCGTACCGCGACATCTGCGGTTTCCCGCGTGGGCGCGGCATGGACGCGGTGGAGGGGCGGATGTGCATCGACCAGTGGGGCGGCGATTACCGCGACGCGGCCAGGGGCCTCGCCGAGGCCGGGCGCTACGGCGTGAACGACGCGGTGTTCATCAAACACGTCTGGCAGCGGTGGGGCTACGACTACCGCCTGCCCGAGATCTACCCGCCGCGCGGCGACATGACTGCGTTCATGGAGATGCGCGACGCCGCCAAGGCCGCGGGGATGCTCTTCTGCCCGCACGACAACTACATCGACTTCTACCCCGACGCGGCGGATTTCACCTACGACCACATCTGCTTCGACGAGTCCGGCCGCCCCATCCGCGCATGGTACAACAAGGGCGCGACCGCGCAGAGCTACCGCTGGCTCCCGCAGGCCTTCCGCCCCGTCATGGAGCAGAACATGAGGCTCATGCGCGACGGCTTCCGCCCCGACAGCCTCTTCATCGACGTGTTCACCTCCATCCGCCTCTTCGACTACTACGACCGCGCCGGCAACTTCTACCCCTGCACCCGCGTCGCCAAGGAATGGGCCGACGCCTTCGACACCTGCCGCGCCATCCTCAAGCGCGGCGCACCCATGATCAGCGAAGGCGGCCACGACGCGCTCATCGGCGCCGTCGACGCCGGCCAGTGCGACCACATCATGCCCGAACGCCTCTTCGACCCCATGCCCGCCGCCGTCGAGCGCACCCCCTGGCACGACATGGCCACCCACGGCAAGATGGCCCTCTTCGCCGGGGGCCTGGGCCCGCGCTACGCCGCCCGCCGCGGCGAAGAGCACTCCGGCGACCCCCGCCACGGCTACGGCTCCGACGACTACCTCTCCAACACCGTCATCGGCGGCCGCGCCCCCATGTGCGACGGCCCCTTCTCCCGCCGCACCGTCATGACCTACTGGCTCCTGCACGACATCTGCAAAGACCTCGCCGCCAAACCCCTCGACACCCACCGCTTCGGCGACACCATCCACCAGCAGCACACCACCTTCGGCCGCGACGCAAACGTCTGGGCCAACCGCGCCACCAACCGCACCTGGCGCGCCGCCGCCGACATCGAGCTGCCCGCCTACGGCTTCTACGCCAAGACCCCCGCCACCACCGCCGGCATCATCCTCATCGACGGCCAACGCGCCGCCTTCTCCAAATCACGCGGCGCCTTCTTCGCCGACGCCCGCCCCCCCCACAACCTCACCGGCCGCGAACGCCTCGAGACCTCCGTCAAAGACGGCCGCTACACCGGCGACGGCACCTTCGAACTCACCCTCCACTTCAACGCCCTCGACGCCATCGACGGCTACCGCCCCTTCATGCACATCTGCAACCCCGCCGTCTCCGCCGACGGCGAGCACATCGTGTTCCAGGCCGACCTGCGCCTCGACCCCGCCCGCCTCGCCCGCCCCGGCGCCTTCGACGCCCCCGCCACCATCCGCTTCCCCAAAGAGCTGCCCGCCGGGACATACACCGTCCGCTACGGCCTCTACCGCCCCAACGGCGGCGACCGCCTCGGCATCATCGGCACCCTCGACGGCACCTCCCGCGTCAAAGGCGGCCAGCTGCACCTCGAGAAAGGTCCCGACGGTTTCACCCAAGGCCGCTACGCCAGCGAAGGCCTCGACGTCACCGAAGGCCTCAACGTCGACGGCAAAATCCTCGACTTCGGCGGCATCGCCACCGACGGCGCGTTCCGCCTCCTGCACAGCGACAAGAAAGCGTGGCAACTCATCCCCCTCCCCGGCAGCCGCGCCTTCACCGCCACCCTCGCCCTCGACACCCTCGGCGCCGCGAAGCGAAAAGTCAAGGCCATCGAGATGACCGACCCCGCCAACACCTTCACCCAGCCCCCCGACTGGAAACAGAACGCCAACGCCCTCACCCTCACCTGCGACGGCCGCGCCTTCGCCTACAAAATTATTTTCGAGTGAGGGATCAGGCGGCAGGGCCGCTGTAGCGAAAGCGGTGGCAAGCCACCGCACTCCATAGTTGTGACAGCATCCATTTAAATGACTGTAACCGCAGGTTGTGCAGATTGCACACAGCTAAAAACCGTTGTGCGCGTTCGCGATTAAAAGCTGCCTCGCGTTTTGCGCAACTGGGGTTCATGCCGCCCAAAACCGAGAGGGTGAAAAACGAGGATAGTCCATCAGGAAGGGCGTCACATTGTGAAGAGAAATTCTGCCAGGGCATCTTTCCAATGTGGCATCGGGGGCAGGGCCGACTCCTGCAGACGTGTCTTGGCAAGGCGCGTGTCCGGCGGGCGCGGGGCGGGGCGGGGGTATTCGGCGGTGGTGCAGGGGATGACGTGCTGGGGGATGCCTTTCAGCCGGAAGATTTCGCAAGCGAAGCCGTGCCACGTCGCCTCGCCCTCGCAGGTCAGGTGGAAGACGCCCGAGAGCCCAGGGCGCAACAGCAACAGCCGCAGGTGCCGGGCGACGGCGAGTGCGCTTGTCGGGTTCCCGCGCTGGTCGTCCACGACGTTCAGCGTCGGGCGGCTCCCGTCCGCGAGCGCCAGCATGGTATGCACGAAGCTTGGGCCGCCATCGCCGTAGAGCCATGCGACCCTCGCGATGACGGCGTGCGGCGCGTGTTCGAGGATGCGCCGCTCGCCCTCATATTTGCTCTGCCCGTAAACGGTCTTGCCGCCATCGGCGGGGTCGGTCTCCGCATAGGGACCGGCGTCGCCGGGGAAAACGTAGTCCGTCGAGATGGCGATGAGCCGTGCGCCGTGCCGCGCACAGGCGCGGGCGACGTTTTCAGAGCCTGTGGCGTTGACGCGGAAGGCGCGCTCGCGCTCGCGCTCGCAACGGTCAACGGCGGTCATGGCCGCGCAATGGATGACGCAATCAGGACGGTGCCGCGCAAGCGCGGCATCGATTTGCGCAACATCGGTGATGTCGGTCTCGATGTCCGTCGGCACCAGCGTGAACGCTTGCAGCTCGCGGAGCAGCGTCCGGCCCAGCATCCCGTTTGCGCCTGTGATCAGAACCTTCATGCGTGTTCGCCCAGCATCCTGATGACGTACTGGCCGTAGTCGGTCTTGAGCATGTCCTTGACGCTCTCGCGGACCTCTGCGGCGGTCATCCAGCCGTTCTCGTATGCGATTTCCTGGAGGCACGCGACTTGCAGGCCTTGGCGCGACTGTATCGCGCGGATGTAGTTGGCGGCGTCCATCATGCTGTTGTGCGTGCCGGTGTCCAGCCATGCGTAGCCGCGCCCCAGCTTCTCGACCCGCAGCTGCTTGCGCCCCAGATAAACGTTGTTGACGCTCGTGATCTCCAGCTCGCCGCGCGCGGAGGGCGTGATGGTCTTGGCGATGCCGACGACAGCGTTGTCGTAGAAGTAGAGCCCCGTGACGGCGTAATTGGATTTTGGGTTCTGCGGCTTTTCCTCGATGGAGGTGGCCTGCCCCAGCGCGTCGAACGCGACAACGCCGAAGCGTTCGGGGTCGCAGACGTAATAGCCGAACACGGTCGCGCCCTCGGTTGAGGCCACGGCCTTTTTCAGGAGCGCGCTCAGGTTCGCGCCGTAGAAAATGTTGTCGCCCAGCACCAGCGCGACGCTATCGCCGCCGATGAAACCCTCGCCGATCAGGAACGCCTGCGCGAGCCCCTCTGGGCGCGGCTGCGCCGCATAGCTCAAGCGGACACCGAAACCGGATCCGTCGCCCAACAAGCGGCGGAAACTGTCCTGGTCCTCGGGCGTCGTGATCATCAGGATGTCACGGATGCCCGCGAGCATCAGCACGGACAGCGGGTAATAGACCATCGGCTTATCGTACACCGCCAGTAGTTGTTTCGACACCCCGAGCGTCGTCGGGTGTAAGCGCGTCCCCGCGCCGCCGGCCAACACAATACCTTTCATTCGCACACCTCTTTTTTTGACAGGATTAACACTCAAACAACACCGCGTCTGATAAGAACGGCTGGCGCTCATCTTTCGCCGACAAGACGAACGCCACATCCAGCCGCGGCCATTGGACGGCGAGCGTCGGGTCATCCCAACGGATGCCGCACTCATGCTGGGGCGAGTAGTAATCGTCGCACTTGTAGCTGAAAATGGTGTTGTCCTCCAAGACCAGGAACCCGTGCGCGAACCCGTGCGGGATGAACAGCTGCTGCTTGTTCTCGGCAGAGAGGCACGCGGCCACATGCTGGCCGAACGTCGGCGACCCCCTGCGGATGTCAACGGCCACATCCAGCACCGCCCCCCGTAGCACGCGCACGAGCTTCGCCTGCGCGAACGGCGGACGCTGGTAGTGGAACCCGCGCAGTACCCCTTTCATCGAGCATGACTCATTATCCTGCACAAACGCGCACGCGATCCCGGCATCGCGGTAACGCTGTTCGGAATAAGTCTCGATAAAATACCCGCGCGTGTCCTCGCGCACGCGAGGCGTTATCACGCATACGTCAGGTATGGCTGTTGGCGTGATGGTCATGGCTCTCCCTTCAAAACGTCCGTCGAAGTCCTGTTTAAAATCCTGATGGCTTGCAACACGTCTTCCAGTATAAACGATGATGCTCCGTTATCCAATCAGAAAAATCAGGGAAATTTCCAAGAGGGAATGAACCCGTGGTTCAGGCGGCGCTAAAGGCTTCACGGGCGGTTAGTCCTTAATGGACACAATGGTTTTCACAACAGGCACAAGAATAGTGCCCATTGTGCCTCCTATCGTATCCATTGTGGTTAACGAAAAACGGAGGAATAATCTCACACAAAGACACAAAGGTCACAAAATATTTTGGACAGGATTTGAAACCGAATTTTAAAATTCAAAAATCCCCTTCGTGTCCTTTGTGCCTTTGTGTGAGGATAAAAAACGGACGATTATTCTTGGCGGGATTGTTCTCGCGCAGAGGCGCGGGGGGGGGGCATGATTACAGGGTTGTTTTTTCAATCTAAAATCCTCTCTGCGTCTCCGCGCCTCTGCGCGAGACAAACGGTGAAAAACAGGCCACTTTCCCCGAAATGCGGAATTTGGTTTAATTTGTGTTGGAAAAACGCGGAGGAATAGTGTAAACTAGGCGGACTATTTACAAAAGGGATTTTATGTCGGGTTCAACAGATGCTTTTGCGGCGCTGGTGCTGAAACGCACGGGGCTGTTCAGTGAGGCGCAGATCGGGCAGATTCTTGCGGCTGACCGTTCGGATGGCGCGGGCATCCCGGGGATCGTCACGCGCCTCGGGATCACGCGGGAGGACACGTTCCTCCAGAAAATCGGCGAGATACTCGGGTTCGCGTATCTCGACCTCGCGGACGTGCGGCCGACGGATGAGGCGCTCACGAGCCTGCCGGCGCGCGCGGTGTATCAGTACAACGTGCTGCCGCTGGCGGTGGAGGGCGGTGTGCTGAAGGTCGCATCGTGCGACCCGTTCAACATCGGCATGACGGACGGCCTGCGCCTCGCGGCGGGATGCCCGGTGCGCGTGTCGCTCAGCCCGCGCGAGGAAATCGACAAGGCCATCCGCAAGTATTACGGCGTGGGCGCGGACGCGATCGAGAAGATGATCGAGGACGGCCGCTATGAGGTGGACTCTGACCTTGCGTCCATCTCGAAGATCGACGTGAACGAGATCGGCGCGGAGGCGTCCATCGTGAAGTTCGTGAACCAGATCATCGCGGAGGCGGACAGGCAGGGCGCGACGGATATCCATGTGGAGCCGATGGAGGATGAGTTGCGCATCCGCTACCGCATCGACGGGATGCTGCACAAGGTGGACGTTCCGCCGCAGCTGAACAAGCTCAAGGCCGCAATCATCTCGCGTATCAAGGTGATGGCGAACCTCGACATCGCGGAGAAGCGCCTGCCCATGGACGGCCGCATCGGGGTGCGGCTGAACAACGACGACATCGACATCCGTGTCTCGACGATGCCGACGGCGTATGGCGAGTCCATCTCATTGCGTCTGTTGCAGAAGGCGGGCAACTTCGTGAAGCTGCAGGACCTCGGGTTCAACGACCGCGATCAGTCGCACGTCGTAAAACTGATTAACCGCCCCAACGGAATTTTCCTCGTGACGGGGCCGACGGGTTCGGGCAAGTCCACGTCGCTCTACGCATTCCTGCACGAGATCAACAAGATGCAGGTGCGCATCCTGACGGCGGAGGATCCCATCGAGTACGAGATGCCGGGCATCAATCAGGTGCTGGTGCGGCAGGACATCGGGCTGACGTTCGCGCGCGCGTTGCGGGCGTTCCTGCGCCAAGACCCGGACATCATCATGGTCGGCGAAATCCGCGACGGCGAGACGGCGGAGATCGCCATCAATGCGTCGCTCACGGGCCACTTGGTGTTCAGCACCCTGCACACGAACGACGCGGCGGGCGCGTTCGCGCGTCTCATCGACATGGGCGCGGAGCCGTTCCTCGTGGCGTCGGCGGTGGCGGGCGTGATGGCGCAGCGCCTCGTGCGCCGCCTGTGCCAGAAGTGCAAGCGCGAGGTGCCGCTGGACATGAAGTGGTACGACCTGCCGACCCCGCCGACATCCAACATCGTCTGGGAGGCGAACGGGTGCGAGACCTGCAAGAAGACCGGCTACAAGGGGCGCGGCGGGCTGTTCGAGCTGCTGGTGGTGAACGACGAGATCGAGTCGCTCATCATCGGGCGCAAGTCCTCCGCCACCATCCGCGAGGCCTCGCTGCGCAGCGGCATGAAGACCCTGCGCGAGGACGGCTGGATCAAGGTGTTCCGCGGCATGACCTCGGTCGAGGAGCTCTTCCGCGTGACGGAGGACACGGAGTAAACAGAATGAATATCAACGCCGGGATTGTTGACCAATGGGTGAGTGGAATTGTTGAGCGGCACGAGACCGATTTCACGGCGCGGTTCAGTGTTGGGGAGGACGACAAAACGAAGAAACGCTCGTTGGCATTTCTCAGCCTGTGTGTTCAAACCCTGTTGGATTTGGATAAGGAGGAGGATGCCCTCGATTTGATTACGGAGGGGGGGGATGATTTCGGGGTTGACGCGATTGAGGTGTCGGATATTCAGGAGGGGGAGTTCACGGTCAACCTGTTTCAAGCAAAATATAAGAAGAGCCTGGACGGGACGAGCGCGTTCCCAGAGAATGCAATTGCCAAAGCGGTTCAGGCGGTTAGCTGTCTGTTTGACCCGCAAAGCCGTGTGACGCTCAACGAACGGCTACGTGTGCGGATAGAGGACATCCGCTCGTATATCTGCCGCGACGGGAAGATTCCCCATGTGTGTTTCTTCTGTTGCAACAATGGGCTAAAATGGACGGATGCGGCGCAACGGCTGATCGACAAGGAAGAGCGGTTCAAGAATCGCGTCACGTTCATACATGTGAACCATAACGAATTGATACGGTTGCGCAGCTCATCAAACCCGGTTGATGCGGTGTTGTCCTTTAAGGGGAAGATACTTGTCGAAGACTTCAGCTATAGCCGCATTATCATCGGCAAGATCCCTGTGGCAGAGGTCAAGCGACTGATTATAGAGTACGGAGAGAAACGTTTGCTGGAACGCAACATTCGTCGGTTTTTAGGGTTTGTGCGCGTGAATCATGCGATACGCGAGACCTTGACGGATGATTCGCAACGGCAGAACTTCTATTTCTTCAACAACGGGATTACGCTGACATGTTCTAAATTCGATTACAATACGTTGCAAGAGAAAGAACATCTGGTGCGCGTGAAGGGACTACAAGTCATCAACGGCGGGCAGACTTGCCGGACGATTGCCGAGACGCTCAAACCGTTGGACGACCTTACACCATTTGCAGAGACGTGCGTGCTCGTGAGATTGTACCAGTTGCCCGATGAAAACAGCGACGACCTTGTTTCGCGTATTACCATCGCGACCAACAGCCAGAACCCTGTTAACCTGCGGGATTTGCATTCCAATGACGATTGCCAGCGTCGGCTAGAAGAGTCCATCAACCAACTGGGATTCATTTATTTGCGGCAACGGGTCCGGAAACGCTTCACGCCGCAAGAGATTACGAGTTCCGTGGCGGCGGAGGCGGTGTTAGCCGTGTGGTGCCAGAAACCCCATAAGGTCAAATTCCAGTCACAGGAACACTTCGACCATTTGTATGACGAGATCTTCACCGGTTCGCTGAGCGGTACGCACGTTGTTTTGGCTGTGCTGCTCTACCGCAAGGCAGAAACCTATCGGAAGGCGCCACCCCAAGGTTCGCCTCCGTTCCTGCCTTACGCCGGGGCATTCATCGCAATGCTCATGGGGCGGCTCCTACTGCGGGACATGGACTGTGCCGACGAAAACGCATTGACGCACCTCAACTTTGCGCAAGCTAAAGAATTGGTTGACACAAGGGGTTGCGATTACCTCCGTACTGCCGTGGCACTGATTGAGCAGGCGTTAGCCCGGTTGTATGTCGAAGGCACACACGCCCCACTGCAACAACTCGCCGCAACCTTCAGGCGTGGCGACCTGCTGGAATACTTAAACGGGGATTCAATGGATGGGGCAGTTTAATTACAAAGCGATGTCGAAGGACGGGCGGAAGATCGAGGGGTCGGTCGAGGCGGCGGACCGCAGGGGCGCGATGCACGCGGTCGAGAGGCTGGGCTACCGCCCCATCTCCGTGACGGAGACGGCCAAGAAGGCCGCGAAGAAGGACGTGCCGTTCTGGAAACTGAAAATCGGCAACGCCGCGCCGCGCATGAAGGCGCAGGAGGTGCTGCTCTTCACGTCCGAACTCAGCGACCTGCTGGAGGCGGGCATGACGCTGGGCGCGGCGCTGAACTGTCTCGCCAACCAAGGCGAGGCCGACTCGCCGCAGAGTTTCATCGCGGGCGATTTGCGCGACCGCATCATCCGTGGCGAGCAACTCTCCGACGCCGTGACCGCGCACCCCACGACGTTCCCGCCGCTGTACGGCAACATGATCCGCGCGGGCGAGGCCTCGGGCGCGATGATCGACGTGCTGCGCCGCCTCGGGGAGCATTACGAGCGCAACGACAGCATGCGCTCCAAAATCTCCTCGGCCATGACCTACCCGATCGTGGTGCTGGCGCTCGGCGTGGTGACGGTCATTTTCGCCACGAATTTCGTCTTGCCGCAGTTCAAGCAGATTTTCGACAGCATGGGCGGCGCGCTCCCCCTGCCCACGCGCATCCTGATGGGCACGAGCCAGTTCTTGATTAGCTACGGCGTGTTCCTCGCGCTGGCCATCATCGGCGGCGTCATCCTGCTCCTGCGCCACATCAAGACGCCGAAGGGGCGCTTCTGGTGGGACGGGCTGAAACTGAAGACACCGCTCATCAAGGGCATCATCGCGTGCGGCTCGTTCGCGTCGCTCGCCTACACCATGAAGACGCTGCTGGCCAACGGCGTGAACGTGCTGCAGGCGCTGCGGATCGCGGAGGAGACGTGCGGCAACGCGGTCATCGCGGGCGCGCTCCGCAACGCGCGCCAGCGCGTGACGGACGGCACGAGCATCTCCGGCCCGCTCGCCGGGAGCAACGTGTTCCCGAAAATCATGACGGACATGCTCGCGGTCGGCGAGCAGTCGGGCGACATGCCGGGCTCGCTCGGGCATATCGGCCGCCGCTACGAGAGCGAGATGGACCGCAACATCAGGATTTTCACGAACGCGCTCGAGCCGATATTGATCGTCGTCATCGGCGGCGTGGTCGGGTTTGTGGCGATCAGCATCCTGATGGCCGTGTTCAAAATGACATCCGCAATTTCGGCTCAATGAACAACAGGGCATTGGGCCTATCAAAGGAGGAAACATGAAAGGCAAAGAGAGAAAAGACAATCAGAGGCGTAACCGCAGGAAAGGCTTTACGCTCGTGGAGATGCTCGTCGTCATCACGATTCTGGGGCTGTTGGTCGGGCTCGGCATAAAGGGCGTGATGGATCATATCCAGACCGCCCGCGTCGCGGCAACACGCGCGAACATCAAAATCATTAGCGATGCCATCCAGATTTTCGGGATGAAGCACAACAGCAAGCTGCCCGACACCCTGGAGGAGCTGACCGTGGACAAAGAGGACGAGGAAGGCCTCGTGTCGCCAGCCGCGCTCATTGACGCATGGGGCACGCCCTTCAACTACAGCAAGCAGGGCAAGAAATTCACCATCACATCCGCCGGGCGTGACGGTGAGTTCGGGACCGCGGACGACCTCACGAACTAAAGGCAGCGCATGGCGCCTCACCAGACGCGCACGGCGGGGACGCCGCGCGCCACCTTGCATCAACCGGGCTGCCGCGTGAACATCAGCCGCAGCAGAAACGCATTCACGATTATCGAGATAATCGTGGTCATGGTTGTCCTTGGCATCATGGTGGCGATGGTCGCGCCGATGGTCACGAGCGGCGGGGATGTGTCGCGTGTGCGCACGGCGACGCGCGGGTTCACGCAGATGTCGCGCTACGCGCGCACGATGGCGGTGCTGCACCAGAGCGCGACCGAGTTGTCGTTTTCCGAGGACGGGAAGTTGAGCGTCGTGCTGGAGGGCGGCGGCAACAGCGGCGGCGAAAGCATTGTGTCCGCAAAGTCGTTCGCGGTCACGAACGCGGTCGCGGCGGCGGAGGCGGCGCGGATGGAGGAGATGGAGGCCGAGCCGAGCGGCACGCCCGACGGCGGCGGAGGAGGCTCCTACGCGATGGCGGAGGTGGATACGCATAAGGACTATGAGCGGGTATGCTTCACCTTCCTCGGCTACACCGACACCGCCGACGCGGGGCGTTACTCGCACCTGCTCTCGCCGCCGAAAAACGCGAGCGCGGCGGACGACAAGGAGGACGAAGACGAGGAGAACGCGCGCGCCGCGCGTGTGCGCTACAAGAGCAACGGGACGTGCCGCCCTTACAGGGTCAAGGTCTCCGCAGAGGGCGACAACGCCTTTTCGCTCACCGTCGCCGTGGATATGCTAGGGTCGGCAAGGGTCGAGGAGGACGCAGAATGAGCATCCGACATCCAACGCGCAGTGACCCATGTTCAAAACCCAGCGGCAAGGTGAGGCACACGGGCGGGTTCACCCTGATTGAGGTGCTCATCGCGACGATAATCCTCTCGATCGGGCTGCTGGTGCTGATGACCGGCCTCGGCATCTGCGCCAAGACGGTTGTCCTCGCCAAGGAGTACCAGAAGGCGCAGTACGTGTTCAGCCTCGGCGAGCTCAAATACCCGATTGAGGAGACGGACGACGTGGAGGGCGATGTGCCCGTCTCGCCGGACTCGTCGCTCGTGGAGGGGTTCACGTTCGAGCGGACGGTTGACGAGAAGGTGCTGGCCACCAATGAGATCGACGACGAACTCTACACCGTCCGCACCATCGTGTCGTGGGGCCGCGCCGACAACCAGCGCGAGGTGCTCGTGCGCTATGTGCGCAAGGGGAAGAAGCAGTAGGGATGAATGAAGGCTGCACAGAGAACCACAGAGGAGACGCAGAGGTTCACAGAGATTTTTTGAAAAACGCTGTGTAATAAAAACGGAGTTTTTTTGACAGGATTTACCGGATTTTACAGGATGATTTTTTACCACAATAGGCACAATGGTTTTCACAATAGGCACAACAATAGTGTCCTTTGTGCATTCTATTGTGTCTATTGTGGTTAACGAAAACGGAGGTTTATTTTTGACAGGATTATTTTCGCGCAGGGACGCAAAGGCGCAGAGATTTTGCACTAAAAAACTTCGCGTCTCTGCGCCTCTGCGCGAGAAAAGAAAAACGGAAGGAAACTATGAAACGATTTCTATTGACGCTTGCGTTTTTATCTGCCGGTTGTGTTGCGGGTGCGCAAGACATGACGGTCGGCACGTACAACATCCGCCTGTACAACGCGGGCGACATCAAGGCCGGGAACGGGTGGGAGGTGCGCTGCCCGGTGGTGGCGGGGCTCGTGCGCTTCCATGATTTCGACATCTGGGGCGCGCAGGAGGTGGTGCACAACCAGCTGCAGGATCTGCTGGCCGCGCTGCCCGAATACGCCTACACGGGCGTGGGGCGCGACGACGGCGAGACGCGCGGCGAATACTCGCCCATCTTCTACAAGAAGGACCGCTTCGAGATTTTGAGGTCGGGCAACTTCTGGCTCTCGGAAGACACCGCCAAGCCCAACAAGGGCTGGGACGCGGCGTGCATCCGCATCTGCTCGTGGGGGGAGTTCAGGGACAAGGGGAGCGGCAAGGCGTTCTGGATGCTCAACCTGCACATGGACCACGTCGGCGTGGTGGCGCGCGCGGAGAGCGCGAAACTGATATTGGCGAAAATCAAGCAGATGTGCGGCGAGGGCCAGCCCGTCATCCTCACGGGCGACTTCAACGTGGACCAGCGCAACCCGGCCTACACGCTGATCGCCACGTCCGGCCTGCTGCGCGACGCCTACGAGACGGCCGCGGTGCGCTACGCGCACAACGGCACGTTCAACAGTTTCAAGTTGGAGTCCGTCACGGACAGCCGCATCGACCACATCTTCCTGACCAAGGATTTCAAGGTGGCGCGCTACGGCATCCTGACCGACACCTACGCCCCCAAGGAGGGCCCCCCGCGCCTGCCGTCGGACCATTACCCCGTGAAGGTCGTCGTCTCTTATCAGGACGCGAATGAGAAATGAGGGATTGAAAGCACGGGAACAGGGATGCGCGTCAACCACAAACGAGAAACTTGCTGGCCGCAGGAAATAAAACCCCGCGTCATGCGTTTAGTATAAGGTTAATGAAAAGGCGCATCAGACAGAACGGCTTCACGCTGGTTGAGATTATCATCGCGATTATGATTTTATCCGTCATGACGCTGATGTCGTTTATCTGTTTCCACACGGTGGTGCAGAGTTGGCGCGCGGGCATGGAGGCGACGGATGCGCTGGGGCAGGCGGATTATGTGATTGACCAGGTGGTCTCCGGTCTGAAGTCCGCCTACTACCCCGACACGGGGCGGCAGATGGATGAGTACGGCCTGCAGTTCTACAACAACGGCGACGGCCCTGACGCGCGCGACACCTTGAGTTGGGTCAAGATCGGGCGCGCGCTCGTCGGGGAGGAGAGCGGTTTTGCAGAGTCGCCCCACCGCGTGCAACTGTATGTCGAGGACGGCGACGGCAGGAAAAATGAGCACGGCGGTCTGTACGTCAAGGCGTGGCGCGTGGATTTGCATCTGGACGACTTCGACCCCGAGCAGGACGTGGAGCCGCTGCTCCTCTCCCCGCGCGTGATGGGCATGGACTGCCGCGTGATTGACAAGGACCAGCCGCGCAAGAACGACGAGCCGAACTGGGAGGACGAGTGGAAGTTCTCCAACAGCATCCCCCGCGCGGTCGAGTTGACGCTCTACCTCCGCCCCGTGGAGAAAGGCGCGGAGCCGCTGGAGGCCAAGCGCGTGATTGAGATCCCGATGTCCGACCTCTCGCTGAACCCGCGCACGCAGGGGCAGCAGCAGCAGGGCGGCCGCAACCGCCCCGGCGGCGGGCCCGGCGGCGCGGGCGGCAACCGACCTGGAAGCGGCCCCGGCGGCGGCGGTGCGGGCGGCGGGTTCCGTCCCGGCTCGGGCGGCGGCGGCAATCAGGGCAACCGCCCCGGCGGCGGTGGCGGCGGCGGCGGCGGCGGCGCGGGACAAGGCTACCGCCCCGGCGGGGCTGGCGGCGGCGGAGGCGGCAACCAAGGGGGCTACCGTCCCGGCGGTGGCGGTGGCGGAGGCGGCGGATTTATGCCCGGCGGCGGCGGGGGGATACCGAGGTGAATATCCGTCGATCTATAGTCAGTGGTCAGTGGTTAGTGGTCAGTGGTCAGTCTCGACGGCGGTCGATGGCGGTCGATGGCGGCCGAGGGCAGTCGATGGCGATGACCTCGCCCCGCAAAAACCCGCAGCGCGGCTCCGCCCTCATCGTCGCGCTGTGGACGATTGTGCTGATGAGCGTGCTGGTGGCGTCGTTCACGCTGGACGCGATGCTGGAGGCGAAGATCGGGGTGTATGTGCGCCAGCGGCGGCATGTGAACTACCTCACGCAGTCGGGCGTGGCCATCGCGGAGATGCTGCTCGTCAAGCAGCAGAAGGTCAGCCCCACCTCCCTCGCCACGGACGACGAGGACCGCTGGAAGGAGCCGGCCCTGCGCATCAAGCGCGGCCAGACCACGGTCATCGACGAGCCCATCGGCGAGGGCGTGGTGCGCGTGGAGATCATCCCCGAGCAGGCGCGGTGGAACATCAACCAGTTGTGCAACGAGGCGCGCAACGGTATCCCCTACGACTCGGTGTGGGAACAGATTTTCACGATGGCGAATATCCCGGCGGAGTATTTCGAGGAACTCATCGACTGCTGGGACGACTGGACGGACGCGGACAGCGCCGTCCAAGGGCGCTACGGCGCGGAGGACGAATACTACAAGTCGCTCGACCCGCCCTACACCGCCCGCAACGGCCCGGTTGACACCATCGACGAGTTGCGCCTCGTGAAGGGGTTCGTCCCCGCGATCCTCGACGGCGGCGTCCTGAACCCCGATGCGAAGAAGGAGCAGCAAATCACGGTTCGCGGAATAAAAGAGTTGTTTACCACCTACGGGGATGGTAAGATAAACGTCAATGCCGCACCCATGGAAGTTTTGATGACCATCCCGGGCGTTGACGACATCACGGCCGGGGCGATCATCGAGGAGCGCGAGGGCGCGGGCGGCAGCGGGACGTTGAGCGGCGTGCGCTCGACCACCGGCATGGCGCGCGCGGCCACCATGGCGAGCGGGCAGGAGGAGGATTATTCGTTTAAGACGGTGGCGGATTTCATGGGGCGTATCCCGGGGATTGCCTCGGAGGTGGAGCAGTACGTCACGGTCAACTCGGCGACGTTCAGGGTGAACATCCGGGGGGAGGCCTCCGGCATCTCGCACACGATTCAGGCGATCGTCGAGCTGGAGGGTGACAAGGTTCGGTATTTGAGGTGGCGCGAAGACCCGTGAGGGGTCTCCGGCCGATTGGTTTTTTTATGAAGCAGAGCGAAGTTGTGGCTTGGGTTGTCGAACGCACCGCGTTGCGCGGTGTGCGTTATGTCGCGCGCGGGCGGGACGGGTGGCAGAAGTCCGGGAACGGCCTGTGGCCGCGCCAGCAGGAGGCCGCGCCGCCGGCCGACCCTGCGGACGAGGCCGCGCAGGCCGCGCCCGAGGAGGGCACGGTCGTTGACGCGGACAAGCCGCTCGCCCGCGCCGTCAAGGAGGCCAAGGGCGCCATGGGCGCGCGGCAGGTCGTGCTGGCCCTGCCGCTCTCCAGCCTGCTGGTGCAGGTGATGAAGTTCCCCAGCGAGATGCGCGACGACCTCGCCGACGCGGTCGCCTTGCAGATGGACAAACTCTCGCCGTTCGCGGGGGACGAGCTCAGCGTCAGCCACGAGGTCCTCAGCGAGGGCGAGACCGACATCTGGGTCCTGGGCGCGGCCATGCCCGCCGTCGTCTTCGAGGACATCAGCACCGCCCTCCAGTTGTCCAAGCTCCACATCGCGCGCACGGACATCGCCAGCCTCGGCTGGTTCCGCACCCTGTGCGGGCCGCTCAACCTCATGCGCCCCGGCCGCCGCGTCCTGCTCATGGACATGGACGACGGCTGGGACCTCATCGTCATCGACCACGGCGTGCCGGTGCTGATGCGCGGCCTGGGTGTGATCCCGGACACCGAGACGCTCCTGCGCGAGATCACCCTCTCCTTCATGAACGCCGAGCTCGAGGCCGGCTCGCTCACCCCCGCCGAGGTGCTCGTCGTCTCCGCCGACAAGCCCACCGCCGAGCAGGCCGCGCAGATCACCGAACTGCTCGGCGCGCCCGTGCGCCATCACCCGCCGCCCGACCCCGACGGCGGCGCGGACGGCGTGGCCATCCGCACCTACGAGGCCGCCCCCATGGACCTCACCCCCGCCGTCTGGCGCAACGCCGTCAAGGAGGCCCGCACCAACAGGCGCGTCATGACGGGCGTCGCCATCGCCATGGCCGCATGGGCGCTCATCATGGGCACGCTCTTCAGCGTGCCGGCCGTCTATAAGCAGATGACCAACCACACGCGCACAAAGTCCCTCAACCACGCCAAGCAATACAAGCAGGTCTCCGACATGCGCGAGCGCGTGCGCCTCATCCAGTCCTACATGAGTTACACCAACTCCGCGCTCGAGCTCCTGCGCATCGCCACCGAGCTCCTGCCCGACGACATCACCCTCTACGCCTTCACCTACACCAAGGAGGAAGGCATCAAAATCAGCGGCGAGGCCGACGCGCCCAGCCTCGTGTACGACTACGTTGACGCGATGAAGGAAGAGTCCATCTTCGAGACCGTCAACTTCCCCGGCGCCTCCACCACCGCCAAGGGGAAACAGAAATTCGAGATCGACGCGAAACTCCGAGGGGCACAGAAAAAATGAGCACCATTTCATCCAAAGAGAAAAACATGCTGCTGATCGGCGCCGCCGTCGTCCTCTACGGCATCGCCGCCCTCTGCTACAAGGCCCAGATGCCGAACTGGAAGAAGGAGCAGAAAATCTACCAGGCCGCCGAGAAGAAACTCCACGACGAGCGCGCGCTCATCGCCGCCCGCGAGAGGTGGAAAGACGAGTACGACGCCGTCCGCGTCTTCATGCCCGTATTCCCCTACGAGAAAGACATGCGCACCCACTGGCTCCGCCTCATGGACGACATCACCAGCGCCCACGAACTCAAAACCACCCGCCTCAACGTGCCAGACAAAGACACCGAGGTCGGCGACGTGTCCGAACTGCCCATCGACTGCAAGGACTGGGAAGGCACCCTCGAGGCCCTCGTCAACTTCCTCTACGACGTCAGCACACAGGAAGGCGCCATGCTCGACGTGCGCCACCTCTACATCAAACCCACCACCAAGGCAGGCATCCTGAAAGGGACCTTCACACTCTACAGCGCATACATGCGCGGCAACTAACCACTTGAACGGAGAAGAGAGACATGACACTGAAAAACCACCTGTTGACCACCGCCGCCCTCAGCGCGCTCATGATGGGCGCCGCCCTCGCGCAAGCCCCCGCCCCCACCCAGCGGCGGGGCCTGTTCCAACGCGGGGCCCCCGCGCCCGCCGCCGCCGCGCAGGAAGAGGCCGCGCCTGACAACGCCCCCGACGCCGACGCGCCGCCCGCCGTGAGGCCGGCCGTGCGCCCCGCGCTCCCGGCCGCGCGCACCGCCGCGCAGCCTGCCGCGCTCCCTGCCGCGCGCGCCGCCGCCAACGCCCTGCCCGCCGAGGGGCTCGATGCCGACCCCCTGCCCGGCGATGACGCGCCCGCGCCCCGCGCGCCCATCGTGCCGGTCCCGGGCGGGGCGCGCCCGCGCATCCTCCCGGGCGCCGCCGTCAACCCCGCCGTCAACGCCGCCGCCGATGCCAACGCCGCCGATGAGGAAGATGAGGAGGACGGCGACGCGCTGGATGCGCCCGTGGTGCGCCCCGGCGCGACCAACGTGCGCCCCGGCGCCACCACCACCGGCCCCGGCTCCACCGCCGTGCGCCCCGGCTCCACCGCCATACGCCCAGGGCTGACGGTGCCCCCGCGCAGGACGGGCATCGGCGCGGACGACGACACGACCGCCTCCACCAAGGCATCCTCCAAGACCAACGCCCTCAAATTCTCCGAGGCCCCGCTGGAGATCGTCCTGGCCACCTACTCCTCCCTCACCAAGCGCATGCCCATCGTTGACCAAGACGTCCCCAAGCCCACCATCACCCTCAAAAGCCTCGACGACGTGGAGTTGACGAAAGAAGAGATGGTCTATGCCATCGAGATGATCCTCTCCATGAACGGCATCACGCTCGAGCCGGTCGAGGAGAAGTTCGTCAAGGTCCACGCGCGCAAATCCGTCCGCAGCACAGGTAGCCCCGTCATCCCCACGCGCCCCGTCAAGTTAGACCCCGAGACCGGCGACCCCCTGCTGGACGCCGACGGCAAGGCCATCCTCAAGCTGCACCCGGAGACGGGCAAGACCATCAGCCAGATGATCACCCCCCAGCACATCCCCGCCTCGGAGGCGCAGAAGGCGCTGGAGGGCTTCAAGAAGCCCGACGGCCTGTTCCAGGTCCTTGAGCGCGCAAACACCATCCTCGTGACCGACACGCAGGAGAACATCAACCGCATGATGGAGATCATCGACATCATCGACAAGCCCGTCCCCGTGGAGGAAGAGGTGTTCGTGCGCATGATCAACTATGCCAAGGCGGAGGACATCAAGAAACGCCTCGACGAGTTCGTCGCGGAGTCGCAGAAGCAGAACCAGCCGAAGGAGGAGCTCCGCCTCTCCCAGTCGGGCCGCCCCGGCGTCGAGCGCGTCAACCCGACCGCCGCCCCCACGCCGCAGCGCAACGTGCCACCCGGCCTCGTCCGCCCGCCCATCACCCCCGCCCCCGTCACGCCGAACGAGTCGCTCAACGCGCCCAGCGAAGCCGACCGCGGCATGATCCGCGGCAAGGTGCACATCATGGCCGACGAGCGCACCAACAAACTCATCATCACCACCCGCGAAGACAACATGAAATTCTTCAACAACATCATCGAGACGCTCGACATCGAGACCGCGCCGGACATCGGCGTCGAGGTCCAGCGCCTCGAATACGCCGACGCGGACGAGGTCGCCACCAAACTCAACGACCTCATCGGCAACACCACCGCCTCCACCGCCACGCGGCCGGGCGGCGGGGCCAACCCCGCCGCCCCCGGCACCACCCGCCAGCCCGGCGGCGGCCCCGGCACCAGCGCGCCCGACGCCGCGCCCGGCGGCGCCACCGGCGGCGGCCGCGGCACCCTCGCCGAAACCATCGCCGCCCGCATGTCCGCCAACGCCGCCGCCAACGCCAACGCCCCGGCCGGCGAAAGCAAGATCGGCCAACTCAGCAAGGACAACATCAAGATCCTCTCCGACAAGCGCACCAACGCCATCATCATGATGGCCAGCAAGAGCGACCTGCTCGCCCTCAAGAAAATCATCTCCAGCATGGACATCCAACTCGCGCAGGTCGAGATCGAGGTCGTCATCGTGCAGGTCAAACTCGGCAGCGGCCTCAACACCGGCATCGACTGGGTGCTCGGCAAGGAGGCCAACAACTACACCATGCGCAACGGCAAAGACCTGATGGCCGGCGGCGGCGGGTCTGGCACGTCCCTCCTCGGGAACCTCACGGGCATCGCCAGCCCCAGCGGCAGCGCCAGCGGCACGAACGAGGTGGCGGCCATCGCCAGCCATGTCCTGAGCCAAGGCATCAACTATTTCCTCCGCTCCGACAAACTCAACATCAGCGCGCTCATCCAGGCCGCCGCGACCGACAGCCGCGCCAAGGTGCTCGCCTCCCCCGCCCTGCTCACCGTGGACAACAAGGAGGCCAGCATCGAGGTCACCGAAATGCGCTACCTCTACAAAGGCGTGCGCTACTCCGGCTCCTACAACTACGGCAACGAGGTCCCCGACTACGAGCAGCGCGACATCGGCCTCTCCGTCAAAATCACCCCGCGCATCAACCCCAACGGGACCGTCATCCTCACCATCGACGAGAAGTTCGAGACCATCGGCGCCGACCAAGACGTCGGCGGGCAGAAATACCCCACCATCAACACCCACAAGCTCCAGGCCGATGTCTCCCTCGAGAACATGCAGACCGTCGTCCTCGGCGGCCTCGTCCAGAGCGAGTCCACCAAATCCGAAGGCGGCATCCCCATCCTCAAAGACATCCCGTGGATCGGCCGCTGGCTCTTCGGCAGCGTGCGCGACACGGAGGCCCGCTCCGAACTGCTCGTGTTCGTCACGCCCCAAGTGTTCGTGGACGGCGCCGCCGCCAGCGCCAGCGCCCTCCACCGCAAGTCCGTCCTCTCCGACCCACGCCCGTGGGACGACGGCGGCTGGTCGATCAGCCCCCTCGCCGACCCCGTGTCCGCAAAGATCCGCCTCGACCGCCAGGCGCGCGCATGGGAAGACGCCGACCAGGAGTACAAGATCGAGCGCGAACTCGAGAAGGGCATCGAGAAACGCTCCAAGGACATGATGGAGCGCGCGAAGAAAGAAGCCGAGGCCGCCGCCAAAAAACAGAAGAACGCGCGCCCCTCAGACCTCACGCCGCCCGCCCCCACCGCCCCCACCGTCCGCGTCGGCGGCGAGGGCGTCAAAGTCGCCTACCCCGAGGACGGCGAAAGCGGGCTCGACGCATTACTCAAATCGCTCGAGTAGAAACGTTTTTGGGCGCGTGGTGAAATTGGCATACACGCAGGATTTAGGTTCCTGTGCCGCAAGGCGTGAGGGTTCGACCCCCTCCGCGCCCACCAGAAAAGAAGAGTGGAGTGTGAAGAGTGGAGTGTGGAGTGTGAAGAGTGAAGTGCGGAGTGCGGAGTCGAAGTGCGGAGCGTGGAGTGATAACTCCACACTCCACACTCCACTCTCCACTCTCTTCTTCACCCCCATCTACAAAGACTACATCTGGGGCGGCAGCCGCATCCCCGCCGCCTACTCGCGCGAGGGCGCGCCCGGGCGCTGCGCGGAGTCGTGGGAGATCGCCGCGCACCCCGACGGCGACACCCCCGTCTCTCCTGGAGGGCGAGCGTCCCCGCGAGCCGATGTCCCCCCCTCCTTCGCCGGGCGCACCCTCTCCTCCCTGGCCGCCGAATACGGCGCCGCCCTCACCGGCACACGCGCCCCCTGCCCAACCCGCTTCCCCCTCCTCTTCAAACTCATCGACGCGCGCGAAAAACTCAGCGTCCAGGTCCACCCCTCCGACACCACCGCCGCACTGACCGGCGGCGAGCCGAAAACCGAGATGTGGTATGTGTTGGCGCACACCGAACGCGCGGCCCTCTACGCCGGCCTGCGCGAAGGCGTCACGCCCGAAACCCTCCGCGCCGCGCTCGCCGACGGCACTGCGGAACAATGCCTCGCCGAGATGCCCGTCACGGCAGGGCAGGCGCTGTTCATCCCCGGCGGGCTCGTCCACGCCATCGGCGCGGGCTGCCTGATCTACGAAGTCCAGCAGAACTCCAACACCACCTACCGCCTCTACGACTGGGACCGCACCGGCGCGGACGGCCAGCCGCGCCCCCTGCACATCGAGGAGAGTTTCAACGTCATCGACTGGGCGCTCCCGCCGCCGCGCCTCACAACCGCCTCCAGCCCTGCGCACGGCGCTTACGCCGAACTTGCCGCATGCGCCCACTTCACCGTCCGCAAACTCACGCTCAACGGCACGCTGACCGTCCCCCTCGACGGCACGACCTTCCACGCGCTGTTCATCGAGTCCGGCGCCGCCACCATCGAGACCGGCGGCGAACCCCGCACCCTCCCGACAGGCGCAAGTTGCCTCATCCCCGCCGCCGCCCCGCGCTACACCCTCACGGGCGACGCGAGCATCCTTGTCACCACACTCTGAAGGAAAAACCATGACCTTATTTGTTGACAGGATTGCGTCATGTCAAACGGGCGGTTCCCACCCCGCCCCTAAGACACCCGCCACCTCATCGCGTATTTTCACATGGGCATTGCCCCGAAGCGCATTTAACTTGGATATTGAATATTCCGTGTTGAATATTGGATATTCTGTATTGGATATTGAATATTCCCACCGCCCTGCGGAGACGGATAATCATCCGTCTCTACGTTCGCCCCCCGCCCCTCTGCGAAACAACAGCGCCACCCCCCATAGCGCATTTAACTTGGATATTGAATATTCCGTGTTGAATATTGGATATTCCGTATTGGATATTGGATATTCCCACCGCCCTTCCTTCTAACCTCACACCCTTCTCACCCTTCTTATGAAAACCTCCTACACCCTCTTCCACGCCTTCGGAATCCCCGTCACGGTTGACCTCTCGCTGCTCATCCTCATCTTCATGGTCGCCACCGGTTACGGGAGCCTGACGCTCGGGCTGACCGCAGGGTTCATCCTGCTCCTGTCCATCCTGCTCCACGAACTGGGGCACAGCCTCGTCGCCATGGCGTTCGGCTGCAAGGTGCGCGACATCCGCCTGATGATGCTCGGCGGCTGCGCGACCATGGACTCCATGCCCAAGAAGGCGTGGCAGGAAATCCTCATGGCGTTCGCCGGCCCGTTCGTCAGCATCATGCTTTTTGCCATTGCGTTTGCGCTGCTGCTCTTTGAGCTTCCGCCAAAACCGGCCTTTGCGCAAGACATTCTCGCCTATACGGCTGGGCTGAACCTTATCCTGTTCTGCTTCAACATGCTCCCCGCGTTCCCGATGGACGGCGGGCGCATCCTGCGCGCGACGCTCCAGCAGTTCTTCACCACGCGCCTGAGAGCCACATGGATCGCCTCGCGCATCGGCCGCTTCGTCGCCATCCTCATGGCACTGCACGCCGTGTACTCGATGATCACGAAATCGCACCAAGAGTTCATGTTCATCCGCCTGTTCATCGCGCTCATGATCTACCAGACCGCCGAGCGCGAATACCGGATGGTGCTGGCGGAGGAGCAAGGGCCGCGCCGCAACCCGTTCGCGGGCTTCCCGTTCTTCAACCCGCAGCGCAGCGCCCCGCCCCCCGACGACGGCCAAGCCGTCGTCAGCCCCCCACCCTACTCGCGCGGCGCGACGCGCGTTGACGTGCATAAGGAAAACTAGCCCCCTGCTGTCCCCTCATCCCCCCCGCCGGGTTATCTTTTTTGTGCTTGATGGTGTGCCGCAGATATTGTATTATGTCGAAATGCGAGGGTTTTAAGGTTTTGAAATGCGGACGCTCAAACGGGACAGATTCAATGAACACCACACCGCAAGGTGAACGGGTGCATATCGCGGTGTTCGGTCGGCGCAATGTCGGCAAGTCCAGCCTCGTCAACGCGCTTACGGGGCAGGCCGTCTCCATCGTCTCTGCCGTCAAAGGCACCACCACCGACCCCGTGCGCAAGGCCATGGAGCTGCTGCCGCTGGGCCCCGTGCTGTTCATCGACACGCCCGGCCTCGACGACGAGGGCGACCTCGGCAGCCTGCGCGTCCAGCGTACCCACGACGTGCTGAACCAGACGGACATCGCCCTGCTGGTTGTTGACGCGGCAACAGGCATCGAGGCGTGCGAAACGGAAATGCTGGACATGCTTCGCGCGAAGCGCATCCCGGCGCTCACCGTGTTCAACAAGAGTGACCTCGCCCCCCCTCCCACAACTCTCCATGCGCCGCACTCCGCACTCCGCACTCCACACTCCGCACTCCATGCGGTTTCGTGTGTGACGGGCGAGGGCATCGAGGCGCTCAAGATCGCGCTCGCGCACATCATCCCCGACGGCGGCGGCGCGAGGCTCGTCGCCGACCTGCTCGCCCCGCGCGACATCGTCGTGCTGGTCACGCCCATCGACGCCGCCGCGCCCAAGGGCCGCCTCATCCTGCCGCAGCAGCAGGTCGCCCGCGACATCCTCGACGCCCACGCCATCGCCGTCGTGACCCAGCCCGGCGAGCTGCGCCAAGCGCTCGCCAAACTCACCGCCCCCCCGCGCATGGTCATCACCGACTCGCAGGCCTTCGCGGAGGCCGCCGCCGCCACGCCGCCCGACGTGCCGCTGACCTCCTTCTCCATCCTCTTCGCGCGGTACAAGGGCGATCTGGACGCACTGACGGACGGCGCGAACGCGGTCGCGGCCTTGCGGGACGGCGACCGCATCCTTGTGGCGGAGGGCTGCACGCACCACCGCCAGGCGGACGACATCGGCACGGTCAAGATTCCCCGCGCGCTCCAGCAGAAGACAGGCAAGGCGCTCTTGTTCGACCACGCCAGCGGCATCCGCTACCCGCCGGACCTCTCGCAATACGCGCTCATCGTGCATTGCGGCGCGTGCATGCTCAACCGCCGCGAGATGCGCTGGCGCATCGCACAGGCGCAGGCCGCGGGCGTGCCGGTCACCAACTACGGCATCCTGCTCGCGCACCTTCAAGGCATCCTGCCGCGCTGCCTGAGCGCGGTGCGGCAAAAAAAGGACAATTGTTTTTGACAGGATTATTTTCGCGCAGGGACGCAAAGACGCAGAGATGCTGTACTGAAAAACTTCGCGCCTCTGCGCGAGAAAAAACGGAAGAATAAATGTTACACAGAGAGGCCACAGAGGTTCACAGAGAAATTCAAAAAAAATCTTTGTGCCCTTTGTGTCTTCGTGTGAGAAAAAAAGAGGATAGATTATGGAGTTCGAGGTTGTTGTCGGTTTTGCGATTCTGTTGTTCGGGGCGATGTGCGGCGGCTCGTTCGGGCTGCCGAGCAAGTTCGTCCGGAAGGATGTCCCGTGGGAAAACCTCTGGGGACCGTTCTTCTTTTTCGCGACGCTGTTGCTGCCGCTGGCGGCGGGCCCGGCGCTGGTCCCGGGGCTGTTCGGGATTTACGCGAAGGCCGGGGTGGCCGGGCTGCTGCTGCCGCTCGCGTTCGGCGTGCTGTGGGGGCTTGGCTCGATGACGCTGGGGCTGAGCTTCGCCTACATCGGCTTGTCGCTGGCCTACGCCATCAATTACGGCGGGCAGATTATCGTCGGCTCGATCGGCCCGATGCTGATTGCCACGCCCGAGAAGTTCGGCACGAAGCCCGGCCTCGTGACGCTGGGCGGCGTGGCGGTCTGTCTCGTGGGGGTGGTGCTGTGCGGCCGTGCGGGGATACTCAAGGCCGCGCATGAGGCCGGCGGGAGCGCCGGGCCGAAAAAGAACGGCCTGCCGGGCCTGCTGCTGGCGCTGGCGTCGGGCGTGCTGTGCGCGTGCTACGCCATCGCGTTCACCTTCGCGGGCAAAATCTCCGAGGCGGCCGGGGAGGCCGCCGTCACGGACTGGCGCAACTCGCTGCCCGCGACGTTCCTGATCTTGTTCGGCGGGTTCTTCTCGTCGTGCGCATACTGCGCGGTGAAGCTGTGCAAGAACAAGACGTGGGGGCGGTTCCAGTCGCCGGGGGCTGGCGCGGCGGTGGGGATTGCGCTCGTCATGGCGGCCCTGCACGACGCGGCGGTCGGGCTGTTCGGCCTTGGGGCGAGCAAGCTCGGCGGCCTGGGCGGCCTGGGCGTGGCCATCGGCTACACGGTGTTCATGGCGTTCGCGATTATCGTCGGCAACCTCAACGGCTTCCTGACGGGCGAGTGGCGCAACGCGGGCAAGCCCGCCGTCCGCTGGATATGCGCCGGTATCGCCGTGCTGGTGGCCGCGGTCTGCATCCTCGGGCTGGGGAAAGCGTTTGAAAATTAGGAAACAGAGGCGGGCAATGAAGAAGAAAAAACAAGACCCCAGTTATGACATCCCTCCTTTCACGCTTTCCGCGAGGGCGGTCTCTATGGCGGTGGACATCGCCGCGCTTGTCGAGCGTTTCTCCATCCGCATGGAGCAGCGGGATGCGTTGCGCTTACGCAAAATCAACAAGATCAAATCTATCCGCTCCTCGCTGGCCATCGAGGGCAACACGCTTTCGGAACGCCAGGTCACGGCTATCCTCGAAGGCCGCCGGGTTGTCGCCTCTTTGCGCGAGATACAGGAGGCCAAGAATGCCATCGCAACGTATGACCTCTACCCGTCATTGAACCCGTTTTCCGTTCAGGCCCTTCTCAAGGCGCACAAGGTGATGATGACCGCCCTGATAGGCGATGCGGGGGGCTTTCGCCGTGGCGGCGTGGGCGTTACGGACGGCGCGAGCGTCATCCACATTGCACCTCCGGCCTCGCGTGTGCCTTCGCTGATGCAAAACCTGTTTCACTGGCTTGAAGCTGCAGAGGATCACCTGCTGATCCGCAGTTGTGTCTTCCATTACGAGTTTGAGTTCATCCACCCGTTTTCCGACGGCAACGGCCGTGTGGGGCGCCTGTGGCAATCGCTCATCCTCGGGAAATTCCATTCTGTTTTCCAGCACCTTCCTGTCGAGGCCATGGTGCTCGATAACCAGCGGGCATATTACAGTGCCCTGAACCAAAGCACGCAAAATGCCGACTGCGGCGTGTTCATCGACTTCATGTTGGGGGAAATCCTGCGGGCGCTCCGTGTCCATGCGATGCTGCCCATTCGCCGTCATGGTGGAATAAGTGGCGGAATAAATGGCGGAATAAACGACGTGCTGTCGTATATCTGCAAGCATCCGGGATGCCGGGCCAACGAAATCTCGGAAGCCTTGTCCATCCCGCTCCGCAGTGTCCAGCGCCATCTTGGCGCACTGAAAAAGAAGGCGGCGATCGAATACCGTGGCGCGAAGAAAAACGGGGGATATTGTGCGTTGCCCCCTCCTGATGCCTCATAGACCTGTTCTAACACATGAAAAGAAGGAGTCATTTTACGGTTTTAAATGCGGCTCCCCCGCCCGCCCCCCCCCCCCCCCCCCCCCCCCCCACGGGGCGCGGCCCCCCCCGCCCCACCCCCCCCCCACCGGCCCCGGCACG